>Ga0209367_1013778_pt1 | contig 10356 bp, 6 predicted proteins | sample WorMetLIZISLAND2_FD_187412 | JGI IMG/M metagenome (GOLD analysis project Ga0209367, IMG submission 187412) | Marine gutless worms symbiont microbial communities from Max Planck institute for Marine Microbiology, Germany - Olavius geniculatus... ...
CCAATGCAAAGTGCTGTTTATTTATACATTAATAATTTATCCAGCAAAAAGACCACGCAAAACAGATATAGTATAAATGTGACATTTCTAGATTACGAGTATAATTGAATTAAAGGTCTTATAAATAGATACAAAGAAGTTTTTTGGTCAGATGATGTTGGAATCATATAAATTAGATGTCATAAGACACCTAAAAAGTGATCGTAAGACTTTTGTCGTAAAATTGTCGTAAGATGTTTTGTGAATTAGCACATTGGCATGTGTGTGCAAAATGTCATAAAATTGTCCTAAGATGTTTTGTGAATTTATCCCCTGGTCAGTAAATCAGTAATATTTCCTAAACTTCTGCACCTTGGGAACTGAAATTTACACAAAAGTACTGGACAACCAAGACAAGCATATTCTATAAAACGGTATCAACAGGAATGGCGCTGGGTGTGCACAGGAATAAAAATGCACGAAATCTGTTCTTCGCGTTTTTCTTAAAATCTGCTGCAGCGCACCTACAGGGTTGCTGCACCAAGCAGATGAAGTGTACCAGCAGAGAAAGAGGCTCTGTGCAATCTCAAAGTGTCAAATCAAAGAACTGTTGAGTGCCAAGAGAAGACCAAGCCCCGCTCACTCACCTTGTACTGCCTGTACTCTGCTTCTTTTGACATTCTGTCCGAGCGCTGCATTCGGCTGCATTACCAGTAAAATACAACAATTTTCTTACCAAAACATCCAACGTTTAATTAACTTGACATTAACAGCACCGTATTCTTTAGAACTTATAATCAATCTAGAAATGACATATCTTTATAACAAATCTCACAATGCAGTAAGAACTTTCAGTGAAACCAATTAACAGTATGATAGTCTCATATACAACACAATGTAAATTTTTTCAATGTACATTTCGGACAAAAAACTCTTGGTGTAGACAGATGTATCGCAATATTACCAGATTGCTTCCACAAGCAGAATTACTACACGGTGGGCCCAAAAAAATGACCCAACTTGTTTTTGTCAGAACTTCATCAAATCTCCTCCAAATTTGGTAATTTTTGGCACACAAATAGCCAAGTCGATAAAATTATGTAAAGTGCACTCATTGTCCACCTCACCTAATTTATGTCAATGTACTACCGTGTAAAACGCAGATGCTCCAAATTGTTGCATAACACTTAGTTGTTGTCACCGTAAAAGTTCTAACGACTTAATTAAGCACACGATAAACTAAAATATAATTTATTTAGCAGAATTATAAGTTTGTATAACAACATGCTTCCAATTTTTTTGGATTTATGCCCAAAATGTACACAATGGCTTGGACGTGATGCCACAGCTGACAGAGGCATTAATGATTAACTGATCAATATCACAGCACTCATTCATGGATTAGATGTGTTATCAGCTCTGAAATCAGCTATTTTCTTGTCTGCTATTTTCAGCATAAAACATTTAATACCACAAAATTATTAAATCATGTGGCACCCTCTGTCGAACTGAGCAACCTGATACTCATAATCACCACATAATGTAACAATCTGAAGCATCTGCGTTTTACACGGTAATGTTGACATAAATTAGGTGAGGTGGACAGTGAGTGTACCTCACATAACTTTATTGTCTTGGCTATATGTGTGCCAAAAATTATTAAATTTGGTGGAAATTTAATAAAGTTCTGACAAAAACAAGTTTGATTAATTTTTTGGCTCACGCTGTACATCCAGACACACATGCTATATGAGTAGTGCTGATGTTAGTTTGCTCTAGTTCAAAAATATTAATTTCCAATTTGGTTTGTGCTTCTTTTATGCGTCCACACACACCATTTGCGACTAACCGCCCCACAGCATCTGCAACCACCTCAACACTATTAATTTCCAGTTGGCATTGCCAGCAACGCAACCTACCCCAGTACCTCAGATTCAATTTCTTTTATTTTCAACATTTGGCACTTTACAAACAAACTCACACATTTAGTCACTTAAAATGAACTTCAAACTCAAAAATCGGAAGAAAGTTGCAGAAATTACCGGCCCGTTCGTTTGACGAATGCCTGCTCGAAGTTGTGCAGCTCAACTTGCAACTTCTTCTTGATAGCCTGAAGCTTGTGTACTTCTAACTGAAGCTGAGAGCTGCATACACCATGACATCACAAATTATCTCATCGCTACAAACATTCTAATAACTGCAATCACACCCTCATTTGAACAAACGCAAGAAAAAATAAATTATTTTCTGTCAAATATAGTTCTCTCACATAATTTCTAATTACACACTTCTTTTTCTAATCACTAAAGTCAATTGAAAAAAATGACAAGTTTAAACAGTCATCACTTTCTTTCCTTTGAACAAAAATGCAAATATAATGTCAAATAGCCAATAAAAAGCTACCGGGTACAACACAGCGACTTTTGTGCAATCATCCTAACAGGCCACATTATAAGTCATGCCTGTCTGTTTGTCCATCACTCTATACCATACAGGCTCCTAACTTGAAAACGAAAAGACACAGAACAAAACAAAATCAGCGTAAACGTTCCCCCAAGGCAAGTAACCAGTGTGCCAATTTTCAGCACAGCTGGATGGCGGCACAAAATGTCAGCATTAGGATGACACATTTTTCTAGTCCACAATGCTCGGGCAACCAATCAAAGACTGCAGCGGAGCAAACAGCAACAATGCAACTCACGTTGAGAAGTGATGGGCGTTGACGTCGATATTTGACATCCAGTCATCAAAAGTGACTTCGGCATCTTGTGACGACGACGACGACGTCTGCTGATCAACTGCCAGCTTTGAGTCATGAACAGTGGAGCCCAACTGTACACGAGACTGCTTTTGCTCCATAGTTACCTTTCAATCCAACACAATGTCCCAGGTATTTACTTACAGGCATTTGTATGCTCTAAGTAACTAGCATGTTATGTTGTTGTAGTAGCCCGCCCTCTGTCTTGCTCAGGTAAGGCATTGAGGAACTCAAGTGACCTCCTTGGGTCACTGCCAGAGGTCCATGGGTGTCAGGTCAGTCTGGTACATCGGGCACTCAAACAGGTGGGCGACATTGTGAGGTGTCGTGTTACAATCTGAGCAGGTGTCAGGAACTGCAGGGTTCAGTTGATGTTTGTATGATATCAGCCAAGCACAATAGCCACATCTCAACTGTGCTAGGAAAGTGTGAGCCTTCCTTGGAAGGCCGATTTCTGACGAGTCAATTTCTGGTGCTGTTGGTGTTCACTACTTTGTTGTGCTCATAGCCTGCAACAGTCTGTGCCACACATTCCTTTACTGTAAAACACTTCTCGGCGTAGCTCGCCAGTTCACTGGACAAAAACTGGAGCTAGAGCTGAGTGTCCAGATCATTTTTCATCAACCACAACGATAAAGGTCTGTTGAAATGTTTGTTGCCTGGATGACCAGGCACATGACATCGAAGCATATATTGCTTCGTCAACAGATCACAATGGGTGCAGAAAGACAGCACTTTCAAGCATCACATACACTGACAGACAATAGGCATATTCAAAAATAAAACAGTGAGAACTAGCTTAGTAAGTAATATCACTGCCATAGATATTTGTCACAAACCTAGTTTCAAAGCTTGATATCAATAAGTTCTGGTAAAATCGAGAACTGACTGGTAAAATCGAGAACTGACAGATACACACTCACTGACACTGAGCAATGACACATGAAAATCAAACTTAACATTGGTTACAAAGTTTCATTTCACTGACTACAGCAAGTGAATTTGCAGCAAATGAAAAAAACTTGCATTTCACATACTCGACCAGAGTATGCACATGCACAAATCTGCTACCGGTAATGCACAAAATGCACAACTGAATCAATGACAGATCTCAGTGACTGAAGGTACAAAATAGAATATGCTTATGATGACAAATGTAAAAGTCCTTCCTACCCATGCCACAAAGCCTCTAGGAGAGCAATGATCTCTTGAGCCAGTTACGCTGTAAAACCATGGAAATGGGGCTACTGCATCGCACACTGGTACTAAGTGCGCCCCTACCGACAGCGGGATGGCCAGACTGAGTTGACAGCGTATGATGACAAAAAAAGAGTATAACTATATGACAACAAAAAAATTAAGAAAACAAACTATACATGTTTCTGTTGAGATTTCACAGTGCTGTGTGTAGTCAACGAAACAAAAGACACGTCGTGTGCTGGAGGTGCATTGTCACCAGTAGGAGGTGACGATGGCGCGGCTGAAGTAGTGGGCAGATTGTCATCAGCTTTATCATCACTCTGTGGACAGCAATATTAACATACTATAGTTACTAACACGTTTATTTTCCAACATATTTCACCATCCGATGATCTGAAACAGTACACACATACAGGCTACCAGAATAATGAATGCCGATCGACCAGGAAGGCTGGTAGCTAACTGGCGTATAATTGCACTCACAGTTGTCACAACTTAATAATAACTGCACGGCTGACATCACATCGGTTATGTATCACAACTCAATTGCAAAACAACCAATAACACACAGTGACCAGTGGTTTACAAGCTTACAGATAATCATTAACATCCGTCTATACACAGCATACAACTGCATTTAAACAGCTTGATTATGCGTACCTTAAAACATGGTCTGGGGTGGTATGAGTAATTGCGAAATAAATTTATACACTACAGAAAGTGGTTTAACATACTCTTTCCACAGTCATTGACGATCAGTCTATACTTTCATTCAACTGAATATGCATGAGTGGATTCATAAAGTTATCAACCCGTTAGACCACTGCAGAAATAAGCAACAAAAGTGCCACCAAAAAAATAATACAAATTTCGAGCATGAGTCAGTGTCCATAAAATGTGGCATAATCTATGCCAATCATGATCACAATTTTAGGAGAACACATAAACAAAAACCTCCAAAAGTACTGCCACTGATCCTGGCTCACCAAGACAGGTGTTGGACTCTCCAAGTCAGGAATGCTGTCAATAAAGTCAACAAAGAGTAATGTCCCCTTGAAACTTGAAGGCAAGGAAACCCACACAACAATTTGTGTTCCAAACCCATCACAGCAGCATATTGCTGTCATAATCCAGTGCTTTGATCCTGTTTTCCTGCTGGAGAATAGAAAAAAATGCATCATGCTTATAAAAATAATGCCCCATCAATTGGCAAAAATCTAATTTTAAACTGATTTGACCGGAATATATCCAAAATAATGGGACAATTAAACAAAAGCCAAACGCTGAACTGCAACTGAAGAACAAACATAACAAGATAAACATACAGTAGAAGATCGAGACAGGATCTGCTTAATTTGCCGATAGCGATCATACAGAGGATGCATAAGTTCCTTCTCTTTAGCCGTGCTCTACAACAAACAGAGAAAAAACAGTAACTAAAGAGATGACCACAGAAGTGCAGCAAAATAGTTTATAATACTGTGCATTCAAGAATTCTATTCAATGCTATTCAATCTGTATGGATGTTATTCCAAAATGTATTATACCCTGTTGGCAGTGAAACCAGAGCAAAAGAATTACAGTTAACATAATTCAACATAATGGCACTGTACAGTGTAACAAATAAGGAGCACCGAGAAAATGCACCCTTCAACAGTCAATGCAAAGAAACTTACTGGGCGACCATGTATGCCCTCGAAGTATATCAGAGCCTTCTGCATTGCCACCTTCTCTTGTTTCATTTCCTCATGCGTCATCCGCTGTCAACATCAGTCATCAACTGTTAGCTTCAAAAGTGGCCATCAAAACACTCCACAAATATGCCAGTAACTACACCAAAGCACTTAACAAACAACAAATACTAAATGTACTTCCCATAGATAAGATAAACCATAGATAGTGGATTCAGCAAAAACTTTCAAGCCCAAAAATGCCACGCCTACTCCGCATATGCACGATAAATATGTAACATATCTCAACGTATAAGCATCCTCAATTTGGTTTGTGCAACAGAAAGTCCGAAGGTTACAGCTACATGATCCAAAAGTTCATGATATGCTATTTTAAAAAATAAAATCGTAACAACAATCTGGTTTGCTAGCAGACGATAATGACATTCATGACGTCAGTATCGTCTGCAGAGATCATATAAGCTGCGTTTTTGATGGCCTACCTAACAATAACGCGTTAGGCATACCTGCTGACGGCACGGCAGACAAAAAATTTGAAAGTTTGTGCTGAGGCAATATACTAATAAATTTGTTCTTCATCCTCGAGCTTGGGCACAAAATTAGCGTATTTATCTGTAAACTAACATTAACGTGTTAGGCATCAAAAATGCAGCTATAGGTCGGTGGATTATACCCACTGAAATATACACGATGAATATTTAATGAAATGGGCTTCAACCGGCTTCAACTCGTTGCATTAAGCAAATGGTGAGTAACCAGTCTACTAAAGATAATGAAGCAAAAACCGAGAACAAAAAGTCAAGTGAAATCAAGAAAAATATTCAAGTTCAACAAAATTCAGTTCACAGCAAATGCTAAAAACACTTCTATGAGTGAATACAGAAAAATGGCAAATCATCTGAGGCATGATATGCTCTGTATTGTACCGTACTGCGTTAAACATCAGACATAGATCCTTGACAAGGCATAGAGATGCAGATGGTGCATAAATAAGTGCTCTGTCTCAAAACGAAATACAAAGGTCAATCAACCAATAAAAGCACGTTGATACTGCACCATACATCGTACACGAATCAAAGTAAAAGTTGCTGCATTGAGCACATCACAACACGTACCGACAATTCCTCCGGCCGTTGTCCTTCCCGTCGTTTTTCTACAAGCTTCCGCAGCAAAAAAACCAAAGTTCCTTCCATCGACACCGGTGCTGTTGCAACTGTGTTGACATTATCTGACGTCAGCGGCTCTTCATCAGAACCATTATGAATATCTGCAGCAACAAAACAATCACAGAGCCTTGGATACTACAATAATAATAATAATAAATATTATTATAATTAGAAATGTCCGATTCAACACACCGTAAACAGAATATTTTAAGGACACGGTACTATGCACTTAAATCCCCATCATGAAGTATCAAGCCACCAGGTGTTTAATTCACAAAAATTCATTAGTCAAAATTGAAAAGATAAGACTTATAAAAATCTGAACAAAAAATGTGATTTATAAAAAATCGTTAGTAAAACTAAGAAAAAAATGCACATAACTGGGCTGGTGACTTGAAAGAACTTAAGAAAATCTTAGAAAAATTCCTAGGACACGATGCACAGACCACTACAGCTCTTCACACTATTACTCAATTATTTCACTGCCAACACTGCCAAATGCTTAATATGCAATTTAGCAGAGAGAGCTGGCACTAACCAGCAAGCTGTCTGTGTACTTGAGAGACTTGAGCCATCCACTGTTTAACGTCAGGCCTCGCAGCCTTCTCACTCATTGATGGCTGTTCACACAACACATGCCATCAGCTAAGCCCATTATCAGACTAGGGATGTACAGGATTTTAATTGTCAAATTCCAGCCAGAATAATGGCAAAAATTTGGCAGTAGATGTATAACAGTCACATTTGTTTCAATTATTGCACAGCTGTACTAGAAATATGGATCTTTCCCAGCTATATACTAATATAAAGCAAAACAAAAAATCTTACTATAATGCGCGTAAAGTCTGTTTGTCTGTCAGCCCCCTCTAGCGCCTTCCCTGTTGCATGGTCACAGACCTCGACCATGGCATTTGAGTCCTTGGGCCTTAGGTACGTGCTCCCAGCTTTCCCCACACTTCCCTCCACGGGTGGCCTGAGAGGCGAGGGTTGAGTTGCCGGGTCTTCTTTCCCCGCTGATTCTGTCAAGTTCGTCAGTAGAGCTCAGCTTCGTGGCAATATCTGATGAATGACGACCACTTAAAAGTCCCAGGCTAAGGCCTTAAGGCTGGCCATGAATTTCGTAGTCTCTGCGACGTGTGCTGGCTCACGCTGGCAACTGGATCAGTGGCGCCCTCTGCATGTTATTACGACCGCGTACCACTACATACTGTGTACAACTCCTCCCAAATCTTGCGTGCATTCATTTCACTAGCAAAGTAACCCGCCCATAGAGCAGGTACTTTGCTAGTTTGAGCTAATGCTCACAAGATGCGTGAAAGCCTACAGGAGTTCAAGCTTGCAAACAATCAGTCAATCTCCAGCTATTTCGTTGAATTCATTCTTAGAGTGTGCACTGTAGCCGAAGATTGCAAAAATCAACAAAACCCCTTATTTCAAAAGTTAAGGGTCTTTCAAAGTCATCGATGTTGATACGACTGAAAAACTCGTCATTCGTGCTTGTCGTGATAGGTAGCATGCCCATGCCTATCTGCAACCGTTTTCATGAAAGACTGGCCAACAACGGTATAACATTGACTTTTACGGGGTACCGCTCTCTGATGCCCTCGTGCGCAGGTTTCTTTGAACCTAGAAAATCTAGACTTGGACCGTCAAAATCTACATTCAATGTTGAAAATTTCATATGCCGCTTATCTGAAAATGTCTGCCTCAATTGATTTCGGTGCAATCCGCTCTTGAAATGTGTCTCGCAGCCCAAAGTTGCCAAAAAATCCATAAAACCCCTATTTTGGCATTCAAGGTCATCCAAGATCATAGAATTTGGTGGAAATCAAGAGCCAATGTACGAGGTCCTATTAGTGATTAATAGTAACCTAGGCCCTATCTCGCACTGTTATTGAGATACAACGACTTATTGGCTAAAAATCACAAATTTTTCCCATCCCCCTCTCATTTAGCACCCTCATTTGGGGTGACCTCCTCCGAATTTATGGAAAAACTTTACAGTTCTTGAAACTAGAGTCTTTCAGGCAGTCGACGGTGAAGATTGGTGATCCTAGCTTGCACTGTTTTTGACTGATCCACCCGTGTGACAGACGGACAAACAGACAGACAGAATTGCGATGGCTAGGATGCGCCAAAGCAGTCTAGCTGCTTTCGTGCGCAAAAATACTGGATTGACAGACAAGACCCATGCAATAATTGAAACAAATGTTTATTTCAATTATTGCAGTACTGTATTAACAGGCTGCAATACGAGTCTCGCTGTCCATCCACTATTCACTGATCTAAAGTAAAAAAAATTAAGTAACAATGAAAAAAAATTGTCTGCAGTAAATGTCGATGTACCATGTAGCCATGCTCTTTCTCAAAATTCATTTCAAATTCTCTTATTTTCTTCTTGGCAGCTACAATAGTACAAACATTAATATTCATAAATAGACATCATTTACAGTGAAAAACACGCAGCAAATATTTTCTTCTTGACAGCAAAAACTTTCAAACAGCATTCATAATTAAACTCATTACTTACTCTGCAAAACCAGCATTGCCAATTCAGTATGCCTGATAGTGTTGTAACCAAAGCACTAAATTATCATACAAATAACATTCAGTTGTTCTGTAGATATGTCAATATGAGAAGCATCCAAGGTGCACTCAACAACTCCAAAAGTCACCTTTAACAAGCTTAGACTTATTTGGAAAATGTGTGCAAAATGGGGGGTTAAACAAATATTTTAAGTTCTGAGTAACAGCAGTACTTAACACTAAGGTTTTTCCAATGGAATAATTACATTTAGAGCATGATGGGCATTGTACACTGTACAAAAAACTGCAAGCGTTGTTAATCAAAAATACAGTAGTTATGATATGCGCTATTAATACCTTGTATCTGACGATTCAGTTTCTTTATCTCCACACCGTTAGCTTTGTCTCTGCGACTACAGTCATGCAGATGTCATATACACAGACATGTTCCACATAAGTAAGTAAGTAAGTAAATTTGTATGGCACACAATGTCAATAAGAAATCCACCAAATTTCCACCAAATTTGAAGTGCAAATAGTTCACTGACCACTGGTGGCTTACATGTAACCAATAATGGTGCAGCGAACTAAGAACAGAAAAAATGACAGAAAATATGACTGACATCATGAAATCAACCAACTATAAAGACTAAGAAACTCAAGAAATTTCAGCTAATGCTCACGAGACGCGCAAAAGCCTACAGCAGTTCCGGTTCAGTAGTGTAGCTGAAAATTGGGGTGTTCACACTAAGTTAATATACAAATACCAAATTCTCTCTCTAGATTGCATAACGATAGTTCTGTGGCGAAACCTTGTGACTTGTGTCGCAGCCCGAAATCGCCAAAAAAATCCATAAAAGGTTAAAGGTCGCGTATAGCTCCTAATGAGCGAACCCATCTCAGAGCTACGGGGCATCACTTGTCATATGAAATCACACAGTGTTACCTGCCATTCGACAGAGGTGAACACGCCCCGCCTTAACCCCAGCCAGATAGGCCGGTACTCGATTTACCTACCCCGGAGGGATGGAAGGCT
>Ga0209367_1013779_pt1 | contig 10356 bp, 7 predicted proteins | sample WorMetLIZISLAND2_FD_187412 | JGI IMG/M metagenome (GOLD analysis project Ga0209367, IMG submission 187412) | Marine gutless worms symbiont microbial communities from Max Planck institute for Marine Microbiology, Germany - Olavius geniculatus... ...
AGAGTGTTGCTGGTTCATGGATTCAATGCCAGATCTGCGAGAACTGGGCGCATGATGACTGTGCAGGAGTTACGCCAACTCAGCGCAATTTTGTCTGTGAAATTTGCTGTGACAGTGACTAAAAGTAGCATCAGGACTGTTAGCATGTTCTGCACTATTTGATGTATGGGTACTAAGATGAGATAAGGTCAACTAAGATTTATTTCACTTTTAGTTTTTGTCCTGTGGACATGGGGCAAAACGGGATACATGCATCCCATTTTACCCCAGATGTCGGGGCATAATGGGATCTTTGAGATGTTTCCTTATGGCCCATTTCCTTCTATGTGCCTGTAGTGTTGGGCGTACTAGTATGTCGGTCTTATAGAATATGCTTGGTGTTGTGTATACTGACATTGACAACCAGCATATCACTGTGTCTGGGGAAATTATCCAGCAGAAACCCTTAAGTATCCCATACTGCCCGGCCGGGGCCTACAGGAAAAAAATCTCTGGATTTTACTATTCACACGATTTCACGGACATTTTCAATTACACGCAAACCTGCCAATTACAGAATCGTGTCCTTGTAATCGTGAATTAGGTTGGGCCTTACTCATGAGCTATTGTGCTAACAGAGAAATAGAAAAAAAAGTAGAACGTCAAGCCTTGCTCAAGACTTAAGTACAGTCTGTGGGTAGCCGCAGTATAATGCACACAGAAAACACACAAACAAACCATGTGACCTTGACCACTGACCTATAATATATATATATAAATGACCTTGATATTTGGTAAGTTTCTAGTTGTTGTCAAGGTACATATCAGGACTGTCTGGAAACACGCACATCTGTAGTATTAACCATTTTGGAGCTATTATTGGTCTCTGTTCAGCAACGACAAACAGGGAGACAATCAGATGAACGCACAAGATAATGTTCATATGAACACGGAGTCTGTGCATTTCGATAGTTTACAGTAGGCCTATATGTCCGTATAAATATAATCAGTGAGCTGTTTAGACTGGTAGAAAAAAATCAAACAGTTTAATTTCAAATTGTACAGCAGCAATGATCCTTTCATCCTTCTCTATTATTTTAACTAAACAATAGACATTGTCAGTCACGAGACCATTCGATTCACTATAAATGGTCTATCGTCAGCATGCGTTTATCTTGCATCGTTATGGAGATATTGCGCCTCAAAGATAATGGGGTCACGAGTTTGACCTTTTAGGGTCACGTGACGTTATCGGTCACGCGACTATTTGACTCCCGGGGGTCGACTTCCTATTTGTGGTCCATAGTGACCATGCGTCTATCTTGCACCGTTATGGAGATATGGCGCCTCAAATATTGGACCCACGGACATGGACACAGAAAGAAAAACGGAAGAATGGAAAGAGAAAAAGAAAGAGGGAAGGGAAGGGAAGCAAAAAGGTAAGTGGAAAAGAAAAAAGAAGGGAAAGGGGAAGAAGAAAAGGAATGGAAGTTAAAGGGAAAGGGCCGGAAGGGAATTAGAAAGGGGAAGGGGAAAAAGTGAAAGAAAAAAAGAAAGGGAAAAAGGAAAGAGAATAGGAATGGAAAGTAAAGGGAAGGAAAAGGGAAATTAAAAGGGGAAAGGGAAAAGGGAAAGGAGAAGGGGAAGAAAAAGGAAAAAGATAGGGGGAGGGTAAATATAATATGTAATTTTTTTTACATCAAACAAAACACCTAAAAACTAAAAAATACTTCTGAAGTTTTAAAGTTTTTTAAGGCCCAAAACCTAGTTTTTTTCGGACCAATTTTCTAGTCCTGAGCTGCACACACCTTAGAAAAGCGATTCTGTACAGCGTTTATGCATAGATGCCCCTTGAAACACCTTATTAGTAGTAGTTAGAATATGTGAGACTGTGAAACTACGGTTGTGCTAACTGAATAATGTGGTGATAACGCTTAAACTAAAGACAGAAAGCTGAAATATTGCGTTAAACGCTTACCAAACGTTTAATACTTTTGTTAATCGTTCAGCAAATTAAACCGTAAGCACAACCCTACCGTAATACGATTTTAGTGAAAGTCTACTTTTGCGTTGTTTGTGTTGTGTTTTGACTTCGGTTTCCGGATGAAATTCTATTTGTTTTTGGTCAATAAGCAGGTATATTGTTTAAACAAGTGAATTACATTTAGGGCCGGTTGCACCAACCAATTTTAAGTACGTACTTAGTTAAGTACCGCTTAAATTTAAGCGGTACTTAACCGGCTACTTAAGTCGATTCCGTTGCACCAACACAATCTGCACGTCACTTAGCTAAGTGGCTCACTTAACTGTAACAACGCCTGTCATTGGCTAATTTCGATCACGTGACAGTAGCATTTCCTTGACGACCAATTACGTAATAATAGCTATCACGCTTCATGAGAACAATGGCCATCGCTCGAAATGCCGTATATAAACTGAAATAACTTCAGAACAGTATAATTTTGACCGAAGTGTAATATATAGTCCAAATATATGAGAATCAACATAAATATGGACCGATACATATTTGGCTGACAACGAATATAACCTGAGAAAATAAACTTTGTAGACTACGCTGAACTCGTATGTGTCAGCGCACTGCTGTTTAGAAAAGTGATTTGTTTTCATTTAAAACGATCTCAGCTGTAAATACTCAACGACAAATAGCATTATCCACGTGTATTTGCCACTTTTCTTCGCTTTTGTTTATGGTATATAACAACTGTTACCTAAAATCGTCAATTTAGGACGATAACTTCGTCACAGTTCGCTAAATAAAGATGGTGTCTGTCTCATTTTTGCCAGCCGCTTAAATTTAAGTGGGCAACTTTGGCCACTTATTTTTAAGTGACGTTTAAGCAGGCTGGCCTGCTTAAATGTTGTTGGTGCAATGCATTTTCTGTTAAGTACAGTGGTTAAGCATGTACTTAAATTTAAGTATGGTTGGTGCAACGCGCCCTTAATGTGACAGACCGATGGACGAGAGACAGACAGACAGGCTGTGCTACAGACAGATGTGGGCATAGGTTGAAATGCTTGCACTGCAAGAACTGATTGCACGTAGTAATTTAATGTCGTTTGGCTGCTGTTGCTAGGGAGTGATATCTGAATTGGCGCTGGTGGATGTCGTTGAGAGTAAACTCCGAGGTGAAATGATGGATCTACAGCATGGTACTGCATTCCTGAGGACTGTCAAGGTCACTGCCAGCACCGGTGGGTAACAATGGTTTGTTGACTATTAAGGTTATGGTTAAATCGCCGCTGATAGTCAACAGGCTCTCTCACAGCTCTGTGACCGATGCAAACGGTGCTCATCTTCGTTTCCAAGGCCCCGAGCCGGCAGTGTGCCACAGACGCCTCGCCTGCCGTATGGGATCACACAGTATTACCTGCTACCTGATACAGGCGAACGCGTCCCTGCCTTATATATGAGATTGGGAGGAGGGCCAGACTTTTGCATATTACTGCCATAACTTTTCCGGAAGGATTTACAGATCCTAGTCAGTATACTCAGTGGTCATGCAGATCATAATCAACACCTTTTCGTTATGGGTGTAAGTCAGGATTCCAAATGCTCTAGCTCTCTCTGTCAAGAATATGAGGATACATCTCTACGTTTTATTGCTCAGTGCAGTGCTTTAATGCTTCTCCGTAAGAATATCCTTGGAGACTATACTATTTCGTTAGACACCTTGAGTGACATCCATTGGTTTCTCCTCTTAAAGTTTGCGAAAGCTTCCAAGAGGTTCTGTCGACCTTGAGGTCTGTCGGGGTTGCGCACTGGGCCCATGAAGTGGCCTCAGCGCAGAGTGGCCACTTATGTAGTCACCCTCCCTGCAGGTAAAGGTAAAAGGTAAGGCCATAACCATCCCGGTGATGAAGCCGGTACCATTTTGTACTGTTTGGTGAACAGAGGCACATGTGTGTAAACAACTTGCCTAAGGTTGTTACCCGACAGTGCCCCAGCTCGGAGTTGAACCGGCAACCTCATCATTACAAGTTCGGCACGTTACCATTATACTACCCAGTCACTTGGCTTACAGTTAATTTATCAACTCAGTCTATAGTCCTATAGTTTGGCTACGTGGTGTAAAGATAGCATGCCGAACTGGTGATCGCAAGGTTCCTGATTCGACTTTTGACTTATGCACTGGGCAAGTTGTTCACATATGTGTACTTCTGTCACCAACCAACAGAGTTGGGCGATTTGGCTGACACCAAATTGATTCAATTTGAAAAAATTTCTATTTGATTTGATTCAGTAGAGTGGTGTCATGGCAGAAGAGCGAAAGAATGGGGGGGCAGTTGCTCACCCTAAATCTTTGGCATTCGAAAAACTGAGAAAGTCTTTTTGTCGAGAAATATTGGTCCAAAAATGCAAAATCTGTGTTTGAAAACCTTCATTTTGGACGCATTTATGAACAAAATGAAGTTCCATTTTTTCAAACAGTTGAATCTCGCTGTCACTGCAGTTTATATGTTTATAAGGTATATCTCCGTAGTGTCAGTTTATAAGTTATGACAGGCCCCCGAACTCTTACACTCTTTGATGTTATTTCACAACTTGCATCTGCAAAATTTGCTGTTCCAAGAGTAGACCAGATAAATGTGCATGACGTAATGGCCAAGGTCTGGGTTACTGGTCTAATCGTGAGTTATCAGTTAACTAAGTGTTCGAATGATATTATCATTGGCAGATTATGCCGTGACGAAAGATTCCAAGATCTGTGTGGTGACGGCCGGTGCTCGACAGAAGGACGGTGAGTCGAGGCGTGATCTTGTCCAGAGAAATGTCGAGATCTACAAGAGTAAGTTCAAAGTTGCTTTGGGTTTTGTACCAGTTTCAGTTGTAGTAGAAGCAGCAGCACGAATGCCGTTATTTGGCCAACCTGAATCAGTGAATAGCTGCTGATAGGTCTTGTTCATTAAAAAAAAGAAAAAGGTGCAGAAAAACTCATTTGTGAGCTGGGGCCAAATTTTTGAAACTTTCCTGAGATATCTTCCAAAAATCTGTCTATGTCTATGGAATTCCAAAGAAGTTTTCTTTTCCGAGTTTTCGATGGCTTTTTTGCGTTTCCAAAGAACTTTTTTTATCTTCCTAGACTAGTTTAACCAATCAGATGCGTTTATACCGACCATGTGCCATAATCAAAACTTCTTTGGAAAATGTTTTATCTTAGCACATCCACGGGAAATGCATTTTACACACCGCTTCGTTTTTTAAGTTGACCAAACATCAATTTCCTTTACTTACTAATTGTTGATTTTACTGCAGCGTTACTCAAATAACCTATGACGTCACATGACATTTAAGCTAAGTGTCAACACTGTGTACTTTTTCACAAATTTCGTTTTGTTACGCAGCTTTCTCCGTGTAGGACAAGGTTAGTGCTTTCCTACATATTTGCCCAAATTCTTCCTAAAAAGTTTTTAAAGACCTCTCGAAAATTGCACACCCTTTCTCAAAATCTTCTTTGTAAGATCTTCTCAAATTCTTCCAAGGACATTTTCCAGAGAAGTTTCGAAAATCAGCATACTTTCTTTGGAAAAGAAGTCTTCCAAAGATCTTTCTAAGAAGTTTCGAAAATTTGCCCCCAGATACGATTGATGTGCAAATTTTCAGCGTAGAAGATCAACATTACCAGTATGGTCATTAGATGTCAGAAATATTTGATAATCTTTATTTCACCAAACAAACATTGGTAGACAAAAATTAAACAAAACAAAAAAAAACAAAAAAGAACATCAATATAGAGTTAAACTCGCAGAATTGTCATGTTGAGCAAACAGCTATAGAGTCAGCAATATCAAACAGGAAAAAAACCCTGAAAAATCTCAAATCACGTTAGTTCTGGCTGTGAATTTGTTTACTCGTATCGGAATGAGAACACTAGGTAATTCGAATGAAAAATAACTTTGACAAGCCTTTATGATTTGCATACTATTTGTATTAAAAAGCTTTATAAAGAAGCGGTTAATGACGAAATCAAGTGATGCGATCTGAGATTTATTCAGTGGGCATACTTCTAAACCGTACAATAATACAGGAATGCATTTGGATTTAATCAAATGGAGTGTAACCTTTTCAGACGCCACTCTACCAACTTTGCCAAATATCGCATTGGCAGCTCGATAGAAGGAGTGTTTTGCATGGTCCAATGAGCACTTGAAAGTTTGTGATTTAACTATGAATATTCCTAGATATCTAACTTCATTAGCCCACGCAATGGGCACACCAGACAAACACATTAAATTGTTACAAACAACATCGGCACAATTTGTAAAATGTTACATATATTGTGCATTTGTTTACTTGTTGCTGTCTCGTCCCACTGCATACTAGGCACAGTGCAGTGGTGGGGTAGACTGAGTGTAGTGGGCACCAGATGGATGGCCAGTTGGCCGCATACATCTTTGCTTGTTGGAAGTACACTGTAGTTAGTTTGTTGCTTACATGATATTTCTATCAAGATGGATGTAGATACCATTTGTAGCATTGCATATTTACTGGAATTCACCTCAACATGTTGCTTATGTAGACCAACTTAAGTACTACTGTCTGTTTTATTTATTTATATTTGTTTTTCTTATTGTAGATATTATTCCAAATCTAATGAAGTACAGTCCCAACACAATGCTACTTATCGTTTCTAATCCAGGTTTGCTTTTGCTTATTTAGTACATTAGATACGTTTATTTTTAGCATCTGTCAGTATCATCTGTCTTAGATATGATCGGCATCTCATTGTGTTCGTCTGTGTGCATTTTGAATGTTTTGGTTTCTGTTTGTTGATCGATAAATGAAATTAGCAGTAGATCAATGTGTGCCAGTAAGGTACTATCTATGCAGTTCAAACTTGGCACATTTGAAATTGCTTTTCACTTTATCTAAAGGGTCAGCTACTTTCATAACTTCCATGAGAGCTTTTTGCTTTTCTTCATGTCTTCATGACGTTTGCGTACTAGGCTCCACTCTGGTTCACGTTCTTTTTCTGTGTGTTCACTTTTTCGGTTATGCAACATAAGTTACTGTATATACTGTACTGTTTTCATTTAAAAACTGTTTTTATTTTTGTATGTATGCTTGATATGTGCATGAAAGTATTAGTCACTTTTTTACCTATACCTTTTCAAACTCACTGTTTCACACTGTTTGCTGTGATAATAATAATAATGTGAACAATTTCTAACATGCCATAACATAGCGTATCATTACAAGGGCTCAGCGTTTTAGAACAGATTTTTTTAAAGGAGTTGCCTTGCACATTGTTTGTAACCTGAGAATCTGTCACAAACATTTTAGGCATTTTAATTTTAGTCTGCTTACTCACTTGACATCTACTACCTACCTGAGCACCTCATATACTGCCGTGGAGGTAATGGCCATGTATGAAATGTCTGGCCTTCATCCTATGTATCTGAGTTGTGTTTGCACTCACTGCTGGCTTGGACCATTGGAAACAGTGTTGTTCACAGCTCACATTGGTCACAGAACTGTAAGAGAGCACTGCCTCCATCTACAATTTACCTTACTTACTTAAAGTGTGCAGTGGACCAGATGCGATGCGGAAGTTGGGTAGTATGATTTTTCCGCATTGGCTGTATTGTATCGCATGAACTTATTGTATCAGTGTTCATCAAAGTGATATTGTCCGTTGTCAGTGGACGTGATGACGTACGTGGCGTGGAAGTTGAGTGGTCTGCCAATCCATCGTGTGATCGGAAGTGGCACCATGTTGGATTCTTCACGTTTCCGCTTTCAGATCAGCGAAAGACTTCGCATTGCACCTCAGAACTGTCACGGATATATCATCGGAGAACATGGTGACTCCAGCGGTATGACATGCTACATTTAATTTAACTTCATCAAAGTATGGAACTAGAATACTAGGTAGAGGGCTACAGACCTCTGCTAATGTCATATAAATTTTTTTAGCCGACCATACTTTAGTAACAGTCGAGCTGTTGTCATGCTTGTCGTTTGTCTGTTTATTTGTTTGTCTGTCATGGATGTATATTATGGTGCGAGATAGGGCCAGGGTTACTCAATAATAGGAAGTGGAATACATCCTGTCAGATTAGATGCAAATCAGTGACCTTAGATGACCTTGAAGGTCAGTACACGTTCTTATGGCTAAACGGTGCAAGATAGGGCCTAAGTTTGTTTTTAAATAGACTCATAGGTTGAAACGTAACTTAATAAGTTGATAAATTCATCAAATTACAACCTTTATATACATTGTTGTTGTTGCTGTTGTTGTTGTTGGCAACCGCTGCTGCCTTCATCGTTCCGACGAAGGCAGCAGCAGTTGCCAAAACGTCAACAACAACAATGTATATAAAGGTTGTAATTTGATGAATTTATCAACTTATTAGGGCCTGAGTTGCTAATTGGTAATTTATAGGAAGTTGCATATTGGCTTTCAAATGAAATGAAAATCATTGACCTTGGATGACATTAAAGGTCACTGACAACCTGTACAGTTGGCTATCCTAGCGACAGCTGGGCTTCTTGTCCCATTTAGTTCACCAGGAGTCAGCACCATATTTAGTTTGGCAGAGCTTTTCAGTGTTCTCCATTGCTAAAGAATCCTTGAATCCGATACTGAATCCAGATGTGCCAAGTTTAGCTTGCCAGACCTTTTCAACTATGAGGTATTGTGAAACAGAACTTAGGTTTTTGGCGTTAAGCAATTTTGTCCAGCTTTGGTGAAATTGTTTTCATTCCTCTACACCAGTTGCTGTTTGTAAACTTTGTACATGTATATTAGTACCAGGTATTGCGTCTGATTGAGGGCAGGGCAATCAGCAAACACTTCTGTGTGTTTTTCATTGTGATGTAAACTGGAGCTGCTACTGAAACTAGTGGATCAGTATCAACAAGTTTTGGTATAAAGAATTGTCATTTAATCAGCACCTAATATCATTTGTTACTGTGTGAAAAATTTTAAGAACAAAGTACCAGCTGGGATTTTGCTGTGGACATTGATACAGTCTACAATGCATCTCAAAAGATGCAAGCCACTTTTGTTTTTTAAATAGCTCTGTATTCTGTTTCTTATTAATTAGTAATTAATCAATTAATAACAGTTTCTTTGTTTAAAAATTATTCTCTCCCTGCAAACGTTTGCAGTGATGCTCATTAGCCATGCAGATAATGAATATTCATAAAATGCAACAAATCACGCCGCATTTTTGTCATGTGTGACTAATCACCGGTGGCAGGGTTCAGTTATTGCTTTGCTATAAATAGATTCTTTGTGATTTCCATTTTTTTTCACATTATACACTCTGTCTGCTATAGCTAGCTTCTTGTCACACGTTGGCGGAGGCCTAACAGTTGACTGAGTCGTAACAACCATCTAGTTTCACGGTTGACTGTAACGTGACTGCAGTACCTTTGGCATTTTTTTACTTTAAGTTGTATTGTATTGTATTCTAGTGGCAGTGTGGAGTGCAGTGAATGTGGCTGGGACACGACTCCGCGACCTGGAACCTGAGATTGGTACTCCGGATGACATGGAGAACTGGGAACAGGTCCACGTGGATGTTATCAACAGGTCCATGTTCCATTTCTCTGTCGGACTGTTCTGTATATAAACATGGAGTATAGCTCTTGATAGGAAACCCATCTCAGAGCTGTGGAGCGTCACCTGCCATATGGGATCACACAGTGTTAACCTGACACAGATGAACGTGCCCTGCTTTAACCTCAGCCAGATAGGCTGGTACTTGATTTACTTACCTCGGGGGGATGGAAGGCTGAGTTGACCTGAAGGCAGTCACCCATCCAGGTACTAACCTGGTCCGGCATAGAGCAGCTTCGTTGATTGGACACAGTGCATTACCATTATGCCTTGCCACCAACTACTTTGGTGCACAGTATGGTGCTATTCTTGGATGAACTGGAAGGCTGTTCCACACTTTTGCATCAAGTTCTGTATGTTTTTGGACCATGGTGCGCCTCGCAAACTTTTTGTAAGACCGTTGCAGTTGAAGTATCGTAGCTATATTGTAAGTTTGTCGCATTAGTTATCTGGGTTTTGGGGTCAAAGCTAAACTAGAAATTTGGGGCAAAGCCCAACGTGAGTCCGCCCGACGCCCTAAGTCCAATTGGGGAAAATTAGGGGGGAATTTTCCCGGCATCAAAGTCACGTGGCCCGAACTCAAATGCATTGGTATACGCCGAACGCGCATTGTCGACTTAGGGTAGGTCAACATGAGCGCCTATAACTTTGTTTGTTGTAAACCGAATTTCACAAAAATTTTTTTGTTCAACGCCCAAAAGATCGTTTTCGTCAACGCCGTTTACATATTGTCGTTATCTTTATCGGTTCCAGAGATATTTGCGCTCAAACTTGAAAGTTGTCGTAAATC
>Ga0209367_1013780_pt1 | contig 10356 bp, 8 predicted proteins | sample WorMetLIZISLAND2_FD_187412 | JGI IMG/M metagenome (GOLD analysis project Ga0209367, IMG submission 187412) | Marine gutless worms symbiont microbial communities from Max Planck institute for Marine Microbiology, Germany - Olavius geniculatus... ...
TTATAAAATAGGGCCTAGTACTGACCATCGTGCAAAATTTCATGCCGGTCGGTCGGAGATCTCGCGTCGGAAGAAAAAAAATAAACATCTGCAGTAAAACATAAGTCCTTCCGAAAACTATCGTTTTCTGGCAGTTTTCAGGCGGACTAAAAAACTGCAAGCAATTCATTTAATGTTGTATAAGCGCTGATGTAAAACGGCAAAAATCAGAAAGTATAAGCACGAACTAATGTATCAGCTTAGACATTTAATCTGTTCTCAGTAGCCAGATATAAATGTCTGAGCTAATGCATATTTTGGCATACCTGCGTGTAAGACCTACAGCGTAATACACATGCCAAATTTCGTGCAAATATGTGCAACATTAAACGAGCTAAGAGCGATAAACGGAATTAAAAATGGTGGCCGCCGCCACCTTGACTTTATTATTTTTTTGACTTTGGTCACACGATGCACTTCTGGTAGCAGCCAACGACATTACAGCAAAATTTCTTTAATCTATGTCAATCGATGGCCGAGATATTGCTGTTTGTGCAAAAATCCAAGATGGCGGCCGCCGCCATCTTGTATTTAATTTTTGTTTAATATTTTGGCATACCTGCATGTAGGACCTACAGCGCAATACACACGCCAAATTTCGTGCAAATGTGTGCAATAGTAAACGAGTTAAGAGCGATAGATGAAATTCAAAATGGCGGCGGCCGCCATCTTGAATTTATTATTTTTGTCCATTTTGGTCAAATGGACTATTTCCGGTGGCAGCCGTCTAGATCACTGCAAAATTTCATTCATCTACGTCAATCGGTGGCTGAGTTATTGCCGTTTGTGTAAAAATCCAAGATGGCGGCTGCCGCCATCTTGGATTTTATTTTGTTTAATATTTTGGAATACCTGCATGTATGACGTCCATGTTAATACACATGCCAAATTTCGCGCAAATATGTGCAATAATAAACAAGTTATGAGCGATATGTGTAATGCTGGACCACCCACGATGTCCATTTGCGCACCTGAAATTCCCCTTTAAACCTCGTGTTGATCGAGTGTGTACTTTTCGAGATATTGTGATTCAAAAATTTTACAAATTTGGCTTAAATGCCTATTCAGGCCCCAAAGAATCATGTTTTTTGGTGGGGGAGTTTTGACCCCCAAACATTATTTTTATCATCGAGACCCCCAAAAGGCCCTACCTTATGCAGAAACACACATTTTGCGCCATAAATGGTCGTGACCGGTCTTCTGGTGTGACCTGTAGGCATCAGCAAGAAATACAAAAAAAGATAGATAGATAGAACACAAAAAGTAACGGAAAATGCTCTCCCTACGCAGAACCTAACTACCTAACAAAACTACAGTGTACTATATCGACTATACACATCATTTTTAACTCAATGGCAAAACAAATACATACAAATCAGATATATTACAATGTGCCAGGATTCCTAACAGATGACTAAACTAAACGAACAGATGTGCCCAGTGCTTACTGCATATCCATTCACTGCAGCTATTATCGGCTTAGTGAATGTGCTGACACGTGTCCAGTGTGATAAAAAGCCACCCATGTAAACATCCTTGAACTCAAGTGGTTGCATCTCCTTTATATCAGCTCCAGCTACACATTACACGTATATAAAACAGATTGCTGGACATACACACATCAGATAGTTTGAGATATCACATTGCAGAAATGCAGAATAAATTACATTATTGTTGAAAAAAGTACGAAAGACAACACTGATCAACACAAGCAAGATGACAAAGCTGCAGTTCATGACGATGATATCTTGTTGGAACTGAACACTGGGACTGAGCTATCTAATCCAGTGCGAGTGGAACCCTAAAGAGATGGTAGCAGCTATCCGAGACCTATGCGTATTACTGTCAAAGATGAAACAACCAAATGGAATGTGTTGAAGGAAACAAAAAATGTGCAATGCTGAGGAGGAGGTCACCAGTACATCATTTAGATGTTTTTTTTTAAAAATTGGGATAATTCTCTTATGTAGCTTCCCGTGCTTTGATACTGTTGGCTGGGACCAAAAAAGCATCTGGCCTCCATAACAGCATGCGTGGCTCATGATGACAACATGGTGCAGAACGATGTCTCTAAGGCAGCAACTGTTATCATGGCACAATAGATGGCATAATAATCACAGTGCATTTCTTAACTAATATGGCGTAATGGTGGTAACATGCTGTCCCAAGTTCAGATCTCTGTCATGCTTTTATACCATTAGCAATGGGCATTTCTCATGCAAAGTACTGCCATGACAGTTCCCAAAATTCAGTTTCGGCGAATGGCTTAACCCAGAGTAACCAACCTGGAAGAAAACCAATAATGGGTTGCATAAGCAAAAAGTATGAAATAATTTTGCTCTGTATGTGCACAAAAAAAATTCTATCTTTAGAGAGTACCAGAAAATAGTGCTAATAGAAATATCTAGAAACTGATATTCATACCAGTGTTGTTAATAACTAAGTTCTTTATATAAAAAAGTGTAACCATGTGTGCCAATAAGAAAGAATTATTGATATTGTGTGGCTTGGTAGTCTAACGGTAACGTGCCAAACTTGTAATCCTGAGATCGCTCAGGTAGCAGGTTCAATTCTGCGCCACCACACTGCCAGGTAATGAACTTAGGCAAGTTGTTCACAGATATGTGCCTCTGTCCACCACGCAGTACAAATTGGTATCGGCTTCACTGCCAGGAAGGTTAAGGCAGTGATATGCGGTGGTCTGGCCCTCCTCCCATATAAAGCAGAGATGGGTTTGCCTGTATCGGGTGGCAGGTAATACTGTGTGATTCCATATGGCAGGTGAGACGTCTGCAGCACAATGTCGGCTTGGGGCCTTGAAAACAGAGATGAGCACTGCTCGCATCGGTCACAGAGCTTTGAGAGAGCCTGTTGACTTTTGGCAATTTATTGATATAGTAACCACTTTTCCTTTAAAAAAACTAAGCAGAAATAAAACTTTACCGCAGACAAAAGCTGACCTGCAAAAGCTTTGTCGCTACCAGTCAGCACAGCACATAATATCTTTGGGTCTTTCTCAAAGTCATCCAAGACTTGCCTCAACTCCTCCATCAAACCATCACATAGAGCATTCAGTGCCTTCGGACGATTGAGCTGAATGAAACCAACATTAGACTTCTCTCCACGTGTTTCAACCAACAAGTGATGATATTCTGCAGCAGCTGATACAACATATAAAAACACACATGCACATAATAAGCAGATGCACCTAAGGAATGCAAGCTGCACAAGCAGCAAACCAACTAAGCTCAACATAGCAAGAACGGACCTGACAAAAAACTAAGGTTTAACCTTGGTTTTAACCTTGGTACTATGGCAACTATAAATTATTATTTAATTAAGAATAACATTATTTAAAATATATTTAATCAGCATTGCCGATAGTTGCATGCACTATGCAAAGATAATTAAGACCCAAATTCCAATGAAAGTGTAGACAAAATGTGTTTTTGTGTGTGATTTTGATTAAGTAATAATACTGTGTTTGATAAAAATGCTACATTTTGTTGGTTCTTTTTCCCTAGGTAATACAGCAGCAAACATTGGGCAAGGTGGGAAACTGAACAGTCACTTAATGGCAAGTTGTCAGAAATATTCGTACCAAAAACTATCCAAAACAATTTTATGTCCCAAGTGCAGTGGACCTTAGCTATAGCGGGTACATGGGCAGAGAGTTACGCAGAATTACTTATTTGGAGGGAGCATCAGATCCAAGTTGGGGGTAGGGGACGGTGGATTTGGGGTGAAGGGATTCAAGGGACAAAACCAAATTTGCCGTCTTTTCTAAAACCAAGAAACAACCTTGTCAGATTTTTGGGCTGTTTTTGCACCAAATAAAGTTTAATAAACTGCAGTTCATCACAGTTTACTGTGAGTTAATGAGAAGTAACAAGAGCGATATTCAGGAATAAAATAGGTTTCACTAAATACATTTTGTTTCAACTAAATATATATTTGGTATCTTTTTCATTGGGGGTGTCAAGATTTTAATGGGGATCTAAACCCCCCACATGGGAGTCAGATAATTCCTTGTACTCAGTGTACTTGGATTGTATACTTGATAGCTTTGAGTACTTGTACTTGTACTTGTGGCTTTGGTACTTGCAACATCTCTGTTTTATAGACGTTTTATATGAAAAAAACCTACTTTGTGGAAAAATATTGGGTATCGCCGGGTCACTAGATGACTGTGTATAGGCCTACAGGTCACTTAACTATCGTTTTTTTCTTTGCTTGCTCTGAAGTCAAAACTGGGTCCGGCTACCCGGTTGCAATTACCCGGGTAGCCGGTTCCTAAAACGGGTAATGCTGCAAATTTTATTTATTTTATTTTAATATGTAATAAACACTCGCGACAAACGCGCGAGAACATAGAAAAACAGTAAAAGAAAACTACAAACATTGCTAAGGTATATAAAAGAAACACAGAAAATACATACTAAACATAGAAAACAGTGAAAGAAAAAAAAACTAGAAACATTACTAAAGGTAACAAAAGAAATGCAGAAAAAAACATGATAAACAGACTACAGATAAACAAACTAATAAATCACTACTGACTAAGCTTATGCTATTTCTTCTGTCGTACCTGCTGACATACAGCGAATGACAGTCGCTCCACATGGTATCAACTTAACCGCAGTTTGTCTCTGAAACAAACTACATCGCACAGCCGACAAACTAGCGCGACAAAATGACATTTTAACAACAATATTCACGTTCAGAACAAACCAACTTGAGCAAAAATCCACTTTTAGATAGTCGCGGCGACTACATCCGGAAATGCTAGTGAGGCGCGTACTCATTAATTGGATTTCTTTATTTTCTAGGTATTCATTGGACTGTGCAATTCGACGCCACATGACAACAATAAAATTGGAAAATTGGTCTAAAAACCTAGATTTTTAACAAACTAAAAACTTTAAAATGAAGACAAAATAACAGATTTTCAATGATTGTGGTTTCAGACATTCACACAGATTCGTCATGTCCAGCAGTCGTTGGATGTCGGCTATTGTCGGGTCGACTAAAACCCTCGTTCAAGCATATGTGACATCTTATGTCGACTATTGTAACGCTGTGCTGGCTGAGTCGCCGACAGTCATAACAAACAAGTTGCAGAGAGTGATGAATTCTGCTGCCCGCGTCGTCACGAATAGGCCTACCATGTTTACACGATCAAGCAAACATCAAGCAATCATCAAGCAAGGATCGAGCAAACATCAACAAACATCAAGCAAATATGAAGCATACATAACACATATAGCCTACACGAAGCAAATCTCAAGCAAACATCAGGTAGGCCTAATTAGAGCACACGTCGTGCACGTGTATTTTGAATACATTTGCTTGATGGTTGCTTGACGTTTGCTTCATCGTGTTAACGGAGTATAACACTCTGAAGTACGACAGCGGTTTGTCGTGACCAATGCATGATGAGTTTTACTGGCTTGATGTCACAAATCGAGTACGATTTAAGCTCGCGGTGCTTATGAAAGCGACGCCTTTATGGAACTGATCCGAACTTGATGGACGCTAACAGCAGACGTCACTGGTCGTCAACATATGCCACTCTACGGAAGTTCGTTGTACCGCGCTGGCGACTGAACAGTATCCTTCGTCGGCGTAGATGTAAAAACATTATTTAAGTTTTTTTTATAAAAGTATAAAAACGTGGTGATAAATGTTTAACAAAATTTGTTTTCAATGTTTTTTTTTAATTTTTATGTTTTTTTTATTTTAAAAAAAATGTTTTTTGTACTTTTTAATGTCATGTTTTTTGTTCTGGTTAAATCGTTAGAGTAAATTGCTAAGGATGTGTTAACTTAAAACTGTTAACGTGACTAGTATACTTGATATTTGTTCTGACATTTGATTGTTTAGTTCGTAATTGAGTATGCACCATAATCACGGTTACATAAAATGAAAAAAAAATTTTAAAAAGCCCAAAGTAAAAAGTAGCGATTGGAAACATTTGCAGTTTAATGTTTTTAATAATGTTTTTAAATAAAAGTATAAAAACATGTTTTTTTTGTTTTTTATTTGCAAATGAACGTTTTTAAAATCTATGGCCCTCGGCGCTTTGTGCTTGCGGGCCCGTCGACTTGGAATTCGCTGCCTGAGAGTTTTGACCAAGAACTGAGTCATGACACTTTCAAACGTCAGCTAAAGATACACTTTTTTGCGAAATGTTGACGACCAAATGCATTAAACGTTTTAGAGATTTTTAGAGTATGCGCTATAATACTAGTGCGCTATAGAACTAGTCACTTATGCCATTTTGTTTAATGTTGATTGATGCACGTGCCCAAAAAAATTATCAAAATCGGCCAACGTTTCACAGAGTGATTCAAAAAGTGGCACGTATTTTTGAGACACGGTGTATAGATAGCCAAAACAGCATGAAATTTTCAGACATGTGTCGGCTGAGTGCCTCGATTAATTAACGTCGTTGTTGCTGATGTTAATATTTCAGATAGATGGTAATGCGTTACGGCACAGCCGCCGCCCTCTTAGCACAAAAAAATGATAACTAAATATTATTGACGTTGACGGATAATATTCAGGGAGCACGACTCGATAGAAAGCAAAATACTCGTAATAAGCTTAGCTCGCTATCACTAGCCAATATGGCTAATGTTGAAATCTTTAATTCATTGACATAGGCTTAAAGTTGCTAGAGCTTAGTAAAATAAACTCGCATTATTGTGAGATATGGCGCGGAATGAAGTCACATTGACTTAGTCTGTATAGTTTTCTTGTAGTTGTACCGTGTACGGCATGCGACGATCAGCGACCTCGGACACGCGCCTTTGATTTGGTCTACGATCGCGTACGTGTACTCTTTTACTTCATAGTCAATATTTGTTAAAACAAGACTAAAACTATTTTTGTAATAAGATCAATTCTAACGACACAATGTAAAAATAAGTTAATAGTTCGAGTTACTATGCGGCGGTCCAACCGTACAAATTAATAGACAACATTCCGCGAGTTTTGCTTGTCCGCCCGTCTGTCCGTTCGTTTGTACTCGCCCATAACTCGAAAAAAGCTTGTTTTAAAAAAGCAAAATTAACATGAACATACCCCAGAGCAGGAGTGACCGGTAAAGTACAGTATAAGATCAAAGATAAAGGTCTGAAGCTCAGTGAAAGCTAAAAACTTCCCGAAAAATGACGCATATCTCACGTCAATGTTTACGAGCCAACGGTACACTGCAGGTTAGCAAGAGCAGCGGCGCGTGTAGTCGTAATAACGTATAAACGTGGACTTTCAACTGACTTCAAAATGTTGTGGACGGCCGCATAATTTGTCGGCGTCATCCTCGGACCGACGTGTAGTTCTTGTAGTCTTAAAACGGACAGACTTGACACGCATGCATTAGTTGCGATAGCTGCAGTGCCTACACCAAAAGCAGTGAATATTGCAGGCTGCATGCATCAGCATGCCTTGTCACCGGAAGTTATGCGATCCTCCACCGATTGATTCGTGGCCCCGTTCAACGTCTCGCTTCGATGATTTTGCTCTGCCGCATTGATGAAGCATTTCTCACGCAACACGACTGCAGCAGTTCGGCATCAAAATGACCACGGATGTCCAAATCTACGGGGCATGAGTAATTTGAGTGTACGACAAACATCCCGGACAAAACACGTTTCAGTCTTCAGCACTGTTTCGTAGAACATCGATTGCAAAAAAACAGATATTCGCTAATTGAGCAAAAAACCCAAATCGGACTTTCACAATTTTCCGCTCGTTAAAAATTACACATCAACTTCTAGCGTTGCGTGAATGTTGTTGGACGTTACGGAATGCCTTCTATTTTTTCCAGGAATGTGTTCGAGGTAAGTCTTTAAGGATACAAGTTTTCGATGCCAATTAAGACCAATCACTCGGTTGTTCAAGGCCAAAGCAACAGAAATTGTCCTCGAGAAATGTCGATCCATATCCCTGATTCTGCAGTCGTCTCATCTCGTTCTAGCAGATTAGTCTTCATAATCCTAAACCAAACAGCAGTTGAATTATGAGAACACAGTCGGGATGCAGTTCATGCTTCGTGCGATTGCCCGCGATTTTTTTCAGTTCACGGCTATTCGACGATGTTGGACAAACAGCAGCGGATCGCGGAGGATTCGGTCGTTGAAGGTTTTTATGCTGATGAGACAGACGAAAAATCGCAAGTGTTCAGATCGACTCAGGACTTTTTGAACATGAAGATGTGCGTCGAAGCTCCGGTTGATCCGCTGGCGTCATGGCCGCCCGTCGATAGGCCGCCCGGCCCGGGTTCCAGCAGTCGCCGTCCGCCGCCTCCTCGGCCGCCGCCGCCTGCCGGACTGCAGCACTGCAGACGCGAGTAGAATATGAAATAGTAGAGCACTCCCACCACTCCGCACGCCACTGCACCACACACGTACATACAAAGTGGGCCAAACATGGCAACATTTTTATGTGCCTCAATTTCGTCAAATATTAACCGACGTTCAAAATTCTTTCACTGTCAGAATGAAGAGAAAATTTGCATTGACACTATCACTAAAGATCCCACCACGCCTTACGTGTGTCGCTACACTACCTTGTGAAATGTCACTGAAATTAACAAGAAACAACGTGTGTATTGTCTCAGTTATTGTCTTAAGTAACTGTCACATCCTGCTGTTTTTACATCAAATGTTCAATGTGTCCGCCTTGCTACTAGGCGACACACTGAAGCCAATGGCACGATTGATAAAACGCTGACATTTTACAAGGTAGTGTAGCAACACACGTAAAGTGTGGTGGGATCTTTAGTGACATTGTTATTACAAATTGCCTCCTGATTCTGAGAGTCAAAAAATTTTGAAAATCGGTTAATATTTGATGAAAGTAAGATGCAATTTTTTAGGCCTACGTCACGCGAATATTCATAACTCACCTGTCCGTCCGACCGTCCGGCAGATAATCAGTACCACTCCACGCCGCATTCCGAATAAATGATTGAGTGAAAAGCAACGTCGGTAAATTAAATTAGAAGAATCAATACGTATGCGCGTTTTCGCCTACGTTACTGTTATATTCGCATTGGATAAAATAAAATTATGAGAATCAACTGTTAAAATAATAGGCCTACTACAATTAAAATAACTTTTAAAAAATAACATATAAAATCTTCGTTGATATGTCTTCAACATTTCAATCTAAAGGAAAGGTTTTTGCGATAATGATAAAAAAATGATTTATGTACCCGGAGGGATGGAAGCCAGAGTTGGCTTTGATGGGCAGTTATTACCTCCGCCAAGGAGGTAATGTTTTTGCCGGTTTTTGTTTGTTTGTTTGTCTGTCTGTCTGTTTGTTAGCAAGATAACTCAAAAAGTTATGGACGGATTTTTTTGAAATTTTGAGGGTATGTCGGGCATAGCACAAACTACCAGTGATTCAATTTTGGGGGTGGCCTGGCAGGAATCCTGGATTCTGGATCAATTTGAAATTTTCGTTACCATTGCGTTAAAGGGGGCATATGGAAACCTCTGGCAAAGTGGATATGGTGACGCCACCTGGCGAATAACATTGCCATGGCAGAGGTACCTGCGGGCTATGACTGCTTTCTAGTATTCATCAATGTAGTAGCCATGCACTTAACAACGAGCAACCCGATCGGAAGTCAAACTCACGACCTCTTGATCGCGAGTCCGACGTACTTTACGCTACTACTATCAGGTCGTTTTCAGTTAAAGTTAAGTGTGCAAAATTAATGATTTATGGCGTACCGAATTACTTCTGCAGAAAAACTCACCTGCGAGTATAATCACAGCGATCACACTGCTGGCAAAGAGGGGCGACGAGTCGGATGCGATGTCACTGTCCTCTGACGTCATATCACTGGACTCGAGTGACGTCATCGACACGTCATGCGCCATGAAGTTGGCTGGCTGGCCAGTTTGCAATGTCGTCACCGCCGCCCGCGCGTATTAGCTTTAATGGTCTACACCGACAACCTGACTGATATCATTATTTAAGACAGCGTTTTAACTATTTTAATACAATAACAAACCGACGTGGGAACTGCTATGCATAGTTAGCAGTCGGCAGCGGCGTCGTAAATTAAAAAAGACCAGAAGCAGGACTGCAAATTTCCGACATAATGCCGACACTAGACAATTGCAAATTTACAATAAGAGATTGAAAATCCAATCAATTTTGCCTCTAAATGTTTTGTAAATGTGCTTTAGCCCCGAATTTTGCATTTTTGAACCAAAACTTTCTGGCAAGAAGATGTTTTGGCAATTGTCCGACAACCAAAAACTGAGTGGGCAACTGCCCCCTCTCCGCCCCCTCTTCGCC
>Ga0209367_1013781_pt1 | contig 10356 bp, 6 predicted proteins | sample WorMetLIZISLAND2_FD_187412 | JGI IMG/M metagenome (GOLD analysis project Ga0209367, IMG submission 187412) | Marine gutless worms symbiont microbial communities from Max Planck institute for Marine Microbiology, Germany - Olavius geniculatus... ...
CTGTTGGTTTTATATCATATATAGTGTCGTGTCACTCACCCATGGACACTAAACCCGGCCGCCGCGAAATATTATAGGCCTATACGGCTTGCAGCTGGTTTTCAAAAGCGTTCGGCGACGACGGCGTTGTATCAGATGCAATCTCACATGGCGATTTTAATCGCATATTGCATCGGTATGAAAAAAGACCATCAAACATTGTTGAATTTTGCAATTCTTGCTTGAAAATGGCGCCACTGACCAATGGCGCGATTAACCAAATGCATCGACAGTTTGCTCCACATAGTGCTTCAGCTGGTTAATTGTCAAAGTTGACAAACCATCTGCATAATCGACGGGATTTAAGTTCGGGCTGTTTGGAAGCCACATGTCAGGCTCAGTCAACGTTGATCATGCATTATTGATCACTGTCGTCGCCGGCTTGAGTGCGATGTCTGACATTTCACAAGGTAGTGTAACGACATCTATGAGGTGTGGTGGAATTTTTTGTATCAGTGTTATTACAAATTTTGTGCTGATTCCGACAGTGAAAATTTTTTTTGAAAATTGGTTAATAATTCATGAAGTTATTGGCATATAAAAATTTTGTGCCATTTTTTGGCCCACTTTGAAAAAAAGCTTGCCGTCAAATCTGGACAACTCGCTGCAGTCCACGTGAACGTACAAATGCGTGTTAAGTTGCATTTCCACTACGGCTGCGCGTTGCGTTGCGTTGCTTTGTTGCGATAGCTATCGCGTTGGAGCGCGTTGAAGAGCAGCAACGCGTTTCACAGCGCGTTGTCGCGATAGTAAAAACATAAATTTTCAGCGTATTCAATGAGAAGCATTTCCACTACAGCTGCGCGTTGCGTTGCGATGCGTTGCGTTTAAAATAGAAACGACGATAGTGTTTCTATTTTTTGTTTACTATCCAAGCGATAGTAATTGCGTTGACCAATGAGAACGCTCAACTAGCCCGAGTAGGTCATCAAACTGCTCGACAGACAGCCGAAAGTATCGCCCGAACTCAACTGGGTCGGAGCGTAGCTCCTGTATCAGATGCTGATAGTCGCCCTAGCTATCCCGGTTGGCGATAACGGGGTGCATCTAAAATCTAGGTTTATGTATTCTTTTTTACTCAACACGGATGTGCAACAAGCTGTTGTTCCCAACAGCAATAAATTTTCGTATTTGTTGGCCATATCAATTTATTAATATTCTTTACAAATTAATGTCTTCGCCCGTTTTAACACGCTGCAACGCGCTTTAACGCACGCGTTCAAACGCAACGCAACGCGCAGCCGTAGTGGAAGTAGACCTTTAGGCCTACACATAAGCCTACATTGATATTACCTGCGCCACTGCTAGTATTGCATGAAGCCGAAGCTACAGTCCACTTAATAACAGAGAAAACAAAATAATTTTTTTTTATTACTAAGCAAGCATGCATGCATTTTATGTATTTGTGTATTGTTCGACAACGCAAACTCGAAGAAGAATTAGAAGCACGTGTGAGCACTGAGTTACACTATTTTGTTCGTGACATAAATTTATAGGCCTACAGACAATAGGCACATAACGCGTCATTCTCACAGGGTCAGCGTTTATTCCGAATTCAATTCAGAATAGAGTGCAAACATACCACCTACACCAAAAACAACGCGAGCATGTAGATACCGATATTTGCAAATGACACAGCGTCCTCAAAATTAAGCCATTTTTATTTCAACGTTAACTTTTCTGCAACTGCGGACTAAATTGGCGACTAACGCGTAAAATTCGGTTATTGTTGTATGGCCAAATTTCTTACTCTTGCGGTGTATCTTTACCGCCGAAATGTGGAATTATATTAACACTAGGCTTACGTTTTAGGCCTATACATGTATTTTTGTAGCGTAAAGGTTTATAAATTACATATTTTATTCTGTCGACAGTAAAACAACTGCCGAAGTTAGGCCGACATATCATAGAATAAAAGTGGTATAGTTTTTGAGACACGTTGTATTGCACTATTTTACAGTTACTCGTTGATTTCAGCAGCAACGATGCAAAATTCGCAGCAAATTCACAGCAGCGCATAGACACAGACAACAGAGAACGAATGCTGTGTACAGCATCTGCACGTCGTCTGAGAAATAACAGCAGCGTAACCAAGATTAAACCGCACTCCGTTCGCACTGTTACTGTTGTCACAACTGTCATCTGCAGTCGTGAGTTATGAAGCACAAGGCGCCGTACTGTAATCTATGCGATCCACGCGCGGTTTAAGTATACGTTACAGCACTGTCTAGAGTGGTATAAGCTCGTACTGCGTACACTCGCTTAACCAGAACAGCAGTGCTGTAACAAATGCTTATAGGTAGGCTACTAGCAGATGTCAAATCAAAATGTCCTGCACGGCCGCAAATTTGTGGTGACTGGTGAAAGCCACTTGTTACTATTTTTACAGAGAATGCTCCAAAACATGATCACCTAAAACTACTTCATTGTTCGTCCTGTAAAAATCAGTCGAGATCTTAAGAAACGCTGTTTTCAAGGAGCACCATTTCTTAGCTGTTTAAACGCAAATAATCCTAGTTACGCCACTGGCCAGAGGCATTTTCATGCACGTATCAAACCAAAACTACAGCCGCTTACTGCAGCATTTAGCCATTATACTTAGGCATAATACTTGTTAATGTCCAGCAATGTCACTGAAATTTACTGCCAGTAATGATACCAATAACAGCAATATTGCATTGTCATTATCTGCGTATACCGTACATAAACATCAAGCACAGCAGTAGTAACATTGACTTCGCCAAACAAACTACAAGAGTTGAAATGGCATGATATATACAATGCTTATTGATTACAGAAAACAAGGCAATCTTAGAACAAACCAAGTAGTTTATGCCATTCATGGTTATTAAAAGTGCACTTGGTCTAAAAGTGACGCCCCAATTTGCTCAAAATTTGGCTCCCCCAGCGCATACCGCGCATCCTCCCAAAGGTCAGCTGTGGTGATTGTGCTGAGAAATGTACAGTTTATCTTCTAGGTAAAAAAAAACTTTAAAATCACAGATTGTTTTCACTGGAAGTGTATAGTTAGCTTGTAACGGAGCAGCGGTCAGCAGAAAGACCAGAGACCACCCAAGTGGTGCAAAGAAATAGTTCAGAAAGCACACGCGCTGGGTGCTCTCACGGTATTTCACAATCCGCTACGCAGTGTGTGGCGTGCGATACTCTATTTCTGTCAGTTGCATACGTATTAACAACCAAGGAAAGTATTCATGAATGTGACCAGTTCTTGCGGTGTAAATTTGGTACAAAAAACTTTCATCGTCTAGGCAATAAAACCGAACAAGAGAAGACGTAAAATTAACAACAACAAAATAATTATGAAAATGGCTTTAAACAACAGGAAAACAAAGGAACGGCACACAGTAAGACCCAAACTCCACGACTCCGATTTGTTGCAAATTTGTTAAACAACAAGTCGTACAACAAGGTGTACAACATCTTGGCATGTAAAGATGTTGAAGACTTGTTGTGAGCCTTCGATTTTCTATAAAATCTTGTTGTAGAACGTGTTGAGGACTTGCAGTAAACTTTTCATTTGTTGTGAATCTGTCGTACAGTTTGTTGTACAGTTAGCTTTACAACAATTCCACAACAAATCGAAGCAAGTGGAGTTTGAGCCTTAACGAGCGCCGTCGAGCTCCTGCCGTGTAAGTTTGGTAGCCTATGTATAATACGTGTAATAATACATCGTCAAAGCACTGTAACCGAATGAGAGAAAACGCAAGACTTCACGTCAACAAAAACGCAGAGACGGCTTGAAACAATAACAAAACATGCAAAGAGACAGACAGACAGAGAGACAAAGAGTGAGCGGCGTAGACTATCGTTTCTGGCGTCGTTCTAGACCACCAAGGCGATGGCGGCGGAGAGGAGACCGAGGACGAAGCTGTAGGGGACAGCAGCTGAAGGCGGCGCGCTGTTGCAGTGGTCATGGTCACAACACAGGATCCAGTCAACATCCGACTCTTCACACTGATTCACGCAGCTGCGACGGATCCGAAACTTATCGTCCTTGTTGTTCTCGTCCGGGTACGTAATTTTCTTCTATAAAATGCACCGCAACAAGTCTTCTCACGAGACAATCATATGACAGGCCTATTACCGACCATTAGCGAATACAGAGGCAGATTACGGCATGGTCAGCATGTTTGGCCAAACAGGGGCGCCCACTAAGAGGAGCCCCCACAAGCCAAAAAATGTCAGACAGCAGGGCAATATTTTTTGGTCCTGTTGACCCATCTATGTATGACATGTTGCGACATTCGAAAGCTTCACTTGATGCAGATCTCGACATTTTAGATGCGGATGGGGCGGGCTTTTTATGCCGTAGCCTACTGCTAAAACTTTTTGTACGTACTTTTTTGTCCGGTTTTGGCGGAAAGTCTGCGATCAACTGTCAGAAAATTCATGTGAGTGGCCCACAGTTTTACACAAAAAGGGCCCAATCGGGTTTTTATTTGGCCTTGAGCGAATAGCACATTCACGCAGGCGCAACTTGCAGTCGTCGTCCTTACTGTTTCAATGCCAAGTTTGATTGTCGATCAAAGCTAGGAAGCGGACTAAAATTCTAACTCAAAATTTTTAGAACTAACTCAGACAGCATAAAACGATACAGCAAGGTTAAAATTATTTCTCAACACATGTCCAATTCTCAATAACATGTCCATCAGCAGTACTGTTCACTCTCTAGCCTTTTTCTCCGTCCAGAACACTCGACAACGACTACGACAAGTTTACAAGTATTTATATAAATTTCTAACGGTATACAATTTCACATATGTCATAAAATAAACTGAAGTAGTGAACCTAGAGACATTGCAATAATTACTAAAAATTATACTTAAGTCGTCTCACTTTGCAAGCAATGGAATTTGCAGTGAAAGGAAAATGGAAGGAAAATTGTAGATTTTAACAAAGTGTGGAATATGCAAGGAATGGAATTTGCAAAAAAAATAAAACCAAATTTGCAAGAAAAGCAAATTGCAATGAAAAGAAATTGCAGGGAGTAAAATTTGTAGAGAAATGAAATTTGCAAAGAAATCGTCTTGAAATTTGCAAGTAAAGGTCACATTTTCCACACCGTTAATGATGTTAATAAATGTTGAAAAGTGCTTAACTGAATATCATACTAATAGCAAGGTACATTTTCCCACACTGTTAATGTGTGTAAAGTGAAAATAAATGTACAGACACGAATAGCGTGTGTAAAGTCTTTAGCTCGAACTTTGAACTCTCGATATCATCAGTTAATTTATAATGTTCAAAATTCGTCTAATACGCTTAATCTCAAATGTTAACAAGAAATATGAGGTAATGCTCACGAGACGCGCGAAAGCCTATAGCAGTTCTGGTTCAGTAGTTTAGCTAAAAATTGGGGTGTTCACGCTAAGTTAATATACAAATACTAAATTCTTTATCTGGATCGCATAACGATAGTAGCGTGGCGCCACCTTGTGAATGATATAGACTTGTGTCGCAGCCCGAAATTGCCAAAATATCCATAAAATCCCCTATTTTGGCATTCAAGGTCATTCAAGGTCACTGAATTCGGCGCCAATCGACTGCCAGTGTACCACTTCTTATTAATGATTAATAGTAGCCTAGGTTCTATCTCACACCGTTACTGAGATACAGCGACTTATTGGCCAAAAATCGCAAATTTTGCCTACAACCTTCTCATTTAGCGCTCTCGTTCGGGGTGACCCCCTTCGAGTTTATGGAAAATCTTTACGGTTCCTAGAACTAGAGTCTTCCAGGCAGCCGACGGTGAAGATTTTGTGATCCTAGATTGCACCGTTCTGTGACGGACAGACAGACAGACAGACAAACAGACAGAATTGCGATGGCTTAGAAACGCTGAGAGCAGTAGCTGCTTTCGCGCGTAAAAACAAGATACAATCGTTCTCACGTGATATATACAGGTATAACAGGCCAAATACTATCGTCTGAAAACTGCGATAGACACAACATAGCCCGTTTAAGCTATAGGCATATACGCATTCCTTGCAAAGTCCATTCTTTGAAAATTCACACGGATGCGATTTTTGGGGTTTTTTCTTGAATTTTCTTTTTCTTGCAATTTCCACCCCATTTCCTTGCAAATTCCATTCCTTGCAAATTTAGCCTTCCATATTATGCTCTGTTATTTAGTTATCTGTGGACGACATGACTATATTTTAAGTTCTCAAAATATGACAGACTATTTTCCACCAAGTTTCAAAAACTTTTGTCAGTTATAATATGACAGAAAGGCATAATAGGGTGCAACGTAAGCTTAAGAAAAGCCCTAATCTTCAATTTAGGGCCAGCAACAAATGATATAAACCTAAATATCGAGCGTGTAATTCGTCAAGTGTATTCAGCATGACGTCGTTGGGGCGTTGTGCAATCTCATAATATTAACTTGTGTGCAAAACTTTCATTCGTTGTAGTCATCTTCGAACGTTGTAATATTGCATGCTGCATCTTCCCAGTTCTTAGTCTAGTATAGGTGTTCATAAGCCAAAAAATGACAGTCAAAGGCCACTCGTGATTAACGGCAATAATAGGGTTCTGTACTTCATACCAGTAAGTTAAGCTTACATGACATTGTGTACAGTATACTGTTTTATATAATAGACCTACCGTTTGTGTATCTTGTGTCGTATAACAAATGTTTGTTAAAAATCGCCAATTTTTACCATATAGAATGTCTGTGTTTATAAAGGCCATTTCGATGTGTTTCGTAAAATACACTGTGTCTCAAAAAAACATCCCCGACATTTTTGATTGTAACTTCAAGAAAAGTTATCAGATTCTAATAATTTCTAATGCAAATATTTCTGACACAGCTCGCCATCAAATAACCATTTACCTTTCCACCTCACCCAGTGTTTGTTTCTGCACTACCAAGGGAATGCAGACCAAGCAAAATATGCATTGAAAAACTCAAAAACGTGAAAATCATCCCCGATATTATCGACCATAACTTGAAGAAACATCATCAGATATTAATAATTTTGGAAACATATTTTGACACTACTGGCTATTGAATGACTGTTTAAGTTCCCACCTCACCTAACTTCTGCGCTTGCACTACCTGGGAAAAACCGACCAAGCAAATCATGTGTTGAAATAAATGAAAAAAACTTCAATAAATTCTATCTATCCAGATCTTTGGCCCCAACAGCCAGTCATGGTTTGACTGTCATAAAACAGTGTCTTTACCAGATGACGTTTAGGAATGTTTAGGAATTCAAGAAGTGACTGGTAAAGTCTGGATTAGTCTGAAGCAGAACATTATCGATACTGCTGTCAATAAATGCGAAAAATGTCTCCGTGCCTGTGTTCGCACAGTGCGCTCATATTTTAAGCAATTTTGCTGTAGACAGTTAAAAAACAAAACAATTGCATGAAATGTCAACCATACTGTCAAAAAAGTTAACAAAATATGTTTTTGTGCGTTATTTAGATTAAGCAATGATACTGCATTGGGTGAAAAAGCAATATTCTGTTGGTTCTGTTTGCCCTAGGTAGTGCATAAACAGACTTTGGGTGAGGTGGGAAATTCAGCATTAATTCAAAGGCAAGTTGTCTCAGAAATATTCGTATTTCGTATTCGTATTATTAAAATCTGATAATCCTTCTTCAAGTTACAATTGAAAATGTTCGGGATGTTTTTAGACACAATGTACAATTATATCGTCACTGTGTTTCGCAGAAAAAGTAAATAACTACACGGGTGCCCGTAAATGCACGATGTAAAAGTCTTCTGATGTGTTTTGTTACATTGGAGGAACTCAAAAAATGTGAGCGATGCACAGATGAAAAATCAGAAAACAGAACTGCTGTGGCACATTAAGAAGTACATCATCTCGCTTTCACAGCATCGCATTAAAATATATAGCAATCAAAAAATTCAAGACTTTCCTGAGCATTTCCTCGTATGTAGTTATAAAAACAGTGTATAAAATGACTCGTAGCAACACTGTTAAAAATGCGCGGCGATGAAGGCTAGGATACCTGACACTCTCCGTTGCATTCAGCTGTTGAAATGTTGTAATGGTCAAATGGATCACCGCAGTTTACCTGCCCCACATTGAGGTTGTCGTGGTAGTAATCGCAGTCGTAGCATTTGACAGCCGCCGCGCAAAAACCTTTGACACCACAACAACATTTATACCCACAGCTAAACCACTGACTGTTCAAGCAGTTTAACAATTTTCTTAGTAGGTAAGTAAAAAATAAGCAAGTAAGCAAGTAAAACGTTAAAACGCCAACAGCGCACCAACGCGAGAACAGTCATAGTTGTAAACGACTGGCAAATAACTTACACCAAATCGATCTGAAAACTTTGTAAAGGTTTATTTTTGATACAACTAATTATCAAATGACTGCTCAATTTCCCACCTCACCCAGTGTATGCTTCTGCACTACTCGAGAAAAGCAAAATAAGTGAAATATGCATTGAAATAAACAAAAAAGTTGATAGATTTCATCTGGATCTGCGCGCCCCAACTGCCGGTCGAATACAAGGTTTGACTGTAGTTGTGCAGCAGTGTGTCTACCAGATAATGTTCAGGAATGTTGATAAAATTCAAGAAGCGACTGGTGAAGTCTGGATTGGTCCGGCGCAGAACCATGAACGTTATCGACACTGAAAACGGAAAAAGCGTCTTGGACCTCTTGGTGCCTGTGTTTGCCAATGGGCCGACATTTTAAACATTTTTACTGTAGACTGTTGCAAAAATAAACAAAAATAGATGAACTGTTAGCCAAAGTGACGGGAATGTGGACAAAGTATGTTTTTGTGTGTTATTTTAATTAAGTTATATTACTGCTTTAGATACAAATGCAGTATTTTGCTGGTTCTGCTTTACCCAGGTAGTGCAGAAGCAGACTTTGAATAAGGTGTAAAATTAAATGGTAGTTTAATAGGCAATTGTGTCAGAAATATTTACGTCAAAAACTATTAAAATTTGTCATTTTTCAAAGTTATAATGGAAAATGTTGGACACATTTTATTGCGTCACAGTGTACATTAGCAGATAGAAGGCCTGCACAAACATTTGTGTCTATCAGTAAAGTAAAAGCTGCTATAAATTTATCATTGAGTCACTACGGTACTTTTTATGCAAATTTTTTACTACCAAACTGCTAATCAGTCAATCAGTCAGTCGATCGATCAATCAATCAATCAATCGATGCGTGTATTTTATGTTAAAACCCAGACAAACAGAGGGAAGCGGACAGACAAACATAAACAAATAGCACAAACATATGCGATAAAACACACAACATTAGCATTTTTTTCTTACCTATAACGGAGAGAAAGGTAAGAACTTGCAGCGGTATTTCCATGTTTTCTGCTGTACAATAGTTGATCGGCGAGGAGAGAGCTATAGTGACTAGAACGACGGAATGTCAGTGATCGACTGTAGACAGAGCGAGCGAGCTATGGCGACGAAGACGAGCGGAGCGTTGCTGTCGCCATGGCACTGCCAGGCCAGCGCTCGTTGCTATTTGCCCACAACCCTCCATCAACAGAACGCACCGATCGCCCAGCCCATCCACGTCGACTTATTAATGCTACTACAGCGCCTAGTTGAACGACATTTACGATCCTATACTTGACTAATAATTATGCCGCTTTATATAACTGCATAGATTTATTTATTTACATGTTTATTACATGGTTTATACACCTTAAGTCATTCACGGTAACAGTGAAGAACCGCAAATGGTTAATTAATAGACGTCAGTGTCGAGTAAAAAAGTAAAGCTGGAGGTGGTGTATAGTTTTCAATAGAAAACCCATCACAGAGCTACGAAGCGTCACCTGCCATATGGAATCACACGTTGTTACCTGCCACTCGACACTGGTGAACGCACCCCGCTTTAACCTCAGCCAGACATGCCGGTACTCGATTTATCTACCCCGGAGGGATAGAAGGCTGAGTTGACCTTGGTGTTGGTTATATACCAAAATGGTTTACCGGTCCGCAGACAGTCATCCATTCAAGTATAGTAACCATTTGATAGTGACCCGACCGGGAGTCGAACCCGCGACCATGCCACCAACATATTATGCGGCCGTCCGCCTGACCTTTGACCTTCTGAGATGAAAGTTGGTGCCGGTTACTTTCGAGCTAGGAACCGTTATAATTTTGCTTTTGGCTGTTTAATATCTTATCTAATATCTTGTTTAATAACCATGCGCACATATGCTAACAGTTGGAACATGGAATGTGCGCACCATGTGGGCACCAGGCAAACTTGAACTGCTGGAGAATGAGATGGAAAGATATCACTTCGATATACTAGGATTGGCTGAAA
>Ga0209367_1013782_pt1 | contig 10355 bp, 8 predicted proteins | sample WorMetLIZISLAND2_FD_187412 | JGI IMG/M metagenome (GOLD analysis project Ga0209367, IMG submission 187412) | Marine gutless worms symbiont microbial communities from Max Planck institute for Marine Microbiology, Germany - Olavius geniculatus... ...
ATCGGCGATATTCAAATTGGAAAGCATAGTGTTTATGGTAAGGGTTACAGTTTGTCTTACATAGATAGCTTCAAGAACTTCAAATAACTCAATTTTTACTGCAAATTTTTTGTAACCATACTTTCCACAAAATTCTAAATTGTAAATTAGGCTTTAGGGTTAGGTTAGGGTTAGTGTCAGTTATGTTGTTATGGGTGATTGTCGCAGAGGGCTCTTATTCTGCAACTTGTCCGTTCATCACGAAATGTACTGTGATAAAATGGCTGAGCAGGTACGCGGCAGTAAAGATATGGGTAATAATATGCGAGCGTACAGCGTCCACATTTTGTCTACCTTCGTTAGTCCTTGTTACTACAGCCATAAAGATAACCATTAAAACACACACAAGTGAAACCGACCGTTTTCCGTATTTTCACACACAAAGACTTCTCCGCCGACCGGTTTATCCAATTTCTCACACACAACTACTTCTTCATTGCTCAAATATTCTAAAATCTCCTCATATTTTAAATCTTCCTTCACGTTCGTACTCGCCACCATCATTGTTGTTGTTGTTGTTAATCTGCTGATCTAAATTTGGATCACGTGACCGTCACCGACCAATCAGAGGTTGAGAAAATAGATCAGCGGATCAGCTCAGCTCAGCAGATTCAACCGACCCGTTTTTAACATCTGGAATCAGCTTGAGTCATCAGTGGTTAAATCTGAGTCACTGAACATTTTAAAGTCAAAATTACAAAGACTGCATGACAAAGATGAGTCTTTCTTTGGGCAACATCTGTCCTATTGACTCCGGAGGCCGAGCCAGCTCCCCTGGGGAGGCCTCATCCGGTGAGTTATCCGGTGAGTTATGATGATGATGAAATAGTGTACAACAAAGTAACTTATAACGGACAGGTTGATAATTTTTGGCCAAAGTTTGAAACAACGATCTAAGGTTAGGTTAGGTTAAGCATTCAGAGATATAGTTAGGGTTAGAGTCAGGATCGGGCTTAGGAATCAAGATTAGCATTTAGAATTGGTTGGGGAAGTTGCGCGACAACTGAAGATAGTCAACCTTAAATCGGTACTTTCCAACGCAAATTTAAAATTTTCATCCGATAGTTCTGTAACAGTAACCGTCGGCTGATTGGCGTACGGCATCTTAAATAAAAGAGTAGCTAATAACGACAAAAACGCGTAATTAATGCAACAAAACCAAAATATAAACAAAGCACTACTTCCGGTCTCAAAATTAGTAAGAAACTGAGTTTATGTAAATAAGTAAATGCGATACTAACAACTCGTCACACGTCAGTCAGTCGCCAGCAGTGATTGCAATCCCGGGATTGACTTCTCAGTCCCGGTATCCGGGATTGAAATTGTCAAAAAAAAAAATCTTGTAAGGAAAAATTGCGCAAAACTAAATATTGCATCAACAGGCTTTTTACTCACTCACTCAGTACTCTGTGCCAATTATTTTATGCTGCTTATTGCTGAATGTACACTGTGTCTCAAAAAAACATCCCCGACATTTTCGACTGTAACTTGAAAACTAATTATCAGATTTTGATAAATTTTTTGTACAAATATTTCTGACACAACTTGCTATCAAATGAGCATTCAGTGCACTACCGGTACTAAGATGTTTAAACAAAAAGCAAACTACTGTCAACGAGTGACAGTGTTGCAAATTTCCGATAAACCTTTAAAAATTTGATACGAGTTATGAGGGTTATTTGCAATAAATGAAGCATAGAATTTAACGGTTGTTTGGGTTAGAAAATAAAAATGATTTTAATAATTTCAATTATTTTGAAAATGATTTGATCTGAAATCATTTTTAAAATGATTTTACTCAACACTGGTTGAGGGCCAATGCCGCTTACCATAGCAAGCCCTAGTGACGCGTTTTTACCGGTGTCAACTTCGATGACCTTGAAACCCAAAAATAGGGGTTTTAGTTATTTTTCTTTCAATTTTTCGGCTGTAAAAAGAGTGAAATGCAATTAAGTGGAAAGCCAATATTACGGGACGCGCAAAAGCCTATAGCAGTTCCTGTTTGCAAACTGTCAGTCAATCTCGAGCCATTTCGTTGCGACTTTTACGGGGATACCGCTCTCTGATGCCCTCGTGCGCAGGTTTCCTTGAACCTAGAAAATCGAGACTTACGCCGTAGAAATCTAAGTTCAATGCTGAAAATTTCATATGCAGCTTCTCCATGTCTATCTCAATTGGTTTCGGCGCAATTCGCTCTAACAATGTGTCTCGCAGCCCGAAATCGCCAAAAAAATCCATAAAACCCCCTATTTTGGCGTTCAAGGTCATTCAAGGTCATTGAATTGGGCACCAATCGAGAGACAGTGTACGACTTCCTATTAGTGATTAATAGTAACCTAGACCCTATCTCGCACCGATACCGAGATACAGCGACTTATTGGCCAAAAATCTCAAATTTTGCCCACCCCCTCTCATTTAGCGAAAGAGTGCAAAACAATGCGATTATGACTTTCTTGTTCATTTAGCGCCCTCGTTCGGGGTGACCCCCTTCGAATTTATGGAAAAGCTTTACGGTTCCTGAAACTAGAGTCTTCCAGGCAGCCGACGGTGAAGATTAGGTGATCCTAGCTTGCACCGTTTTTGACTGATCCACCCGTGTGACGGACGGACGGACAGAATTGCGATGGCTAAGACGCGCTGAAAGCAGTGGCGAATGAGTGATACATGTTCAACAAAGACCCAAATCCTTTCAGACTTAGGTCAAGTTCAACAATTTTGAGCTTACATATAGCCGATGCAAAACTGCCTATATGAGTCAGAGCATGTGAGAGTATTTTAGAAATAAACGTACTACTGCAGTAAAAATGAGCACAACACTCAACAAATGTTTAACGTTAATGTTTTTATATCAATCAACCTCACTTATGGTAATGTTCCGATATGCTTTACAAGATGCTCACCATTTGTAGTGTAAACACACACAACAAATAAAATGACATGAAAATGCTAACATGCATACAAAAATAACACGTAGTCACGACTTAGTCTACCACACAGAGAACCAAATAGATAAGTATAACAAACAAATAAAATTAACAGAAAACATTAAACTGGTAAACACTAAAAATTCAGACAATCCATGAATGCAGACCAGAAATACCATCACACTGTTAAGTTTTTTCTGACTAATTTTGTGTTGACTTTGATAAACATGAGTGACAGAAAAATGCAAAAATATAACACCTGTAAAATTGCTACAAAGGCAAAGTTTCAACTGTCAAATAGTTAAAAGTTGGGGAAAACAATAAATACAAAAAGGCAAAGCGATGGGGCATACAAATGAAGCAAAATAAACTTTTTGTGGAGCAACAATGACGTCAGAATGGTTACTGAATTATGACATCCCCAAAAACAGGGCCAAGCAAATTTTTACCTCCCCAAAACAAATTTCTGGATACACGTCTATTACAAAACTGTAGCTGTACACATCAGCATCTTGTGATACAGAACAGCATGCAGTCACTTTCATTCACAGAATATACAGAATAACACAAAAATACATAACACATAAATAATGCACATGTGTGAGATTCAGTTTCATGATAAATTCCACAACTGGTTCTTCTCTGTTAAATTAAATGATAATGATAAACCACATAAGATATCATAAAAATCACCAACATCAATAAATTCAAGGTTTCTATATGTACTAACAACAGTTGAACAACAAAACAAATCAGCAACAAAACAATCTTGTGTCGACATATTATATGTGACCATCCGACTGATCTGTGACCTTTTGACCTAAAAAAAATGACATACCAATTATTCCTGTTGTGGTTAACAATCATTCCATTTTTGTTTTTCATAATCCGTTTTGTCTTCAAGTTAGAAGCCTGTTGCGATGGACAGATGGACCTATAGAGGACGAACGGGCAAGATCTATAATGCAACCTACTAGGACGGAAACATAATAATCGTGGAAAGTGATTAATCCACAGTGGTCCGTTTCTCAAGCATCAGAAGACGAACAAAGCTGCACCATCTCCTGGTTGTGTTGCAAACAGACAGTCGCTGACGAGTGGCGCCCGTGACGGCTCACTGTAGTAGCCAGCACTGAGACTTGAGATGAATGTCTGCAACTTGTCCGCGGGAACCAACGACACGACACACCCACCCCATCCCGCACCTGTCAGCCGGCTGCCCAGTGCTCCGTTCTTCCTAATACGCAAATATAACACACAGAAAAAACGAAAACGCACAGTCTTTTCTATGTAATTTAAATCCAGACATCTCCATTTCAATGTGTATTTGTTTACTCAGTAAGTTTCTGTGATATCTGCAACGTGGACGATTTCCATAGCCACTATGACTGTCAGTTGTCTTTGGACTTGGAAGTTAAGCTTCTCATAGCAGCAGTAAGACAGTAAGACAAATAAAATTTCCCTTAAAAAGATAACAATCTAAACTCTATAAAGGCCATGGCAACACACTGCAAACTGTTTTCACTCACATACTCTTTCTTCAAAACACGGGCAGAAAAATGCAACAAAAGCTAGAAAGCACTTGAACAGCATAAACCTTAGCTGAAATGCCAAATTAAATCAGGCTATTTAGAACTAAGAGACAATACAACAGCACTGATTGGGGTTGTGGAGGGAGTAAAGCATCCAATGTGTGTAGAGATGAATTATCTAGGTCGCAAATCATCAACAGAAAACTGACAGTGTGACAAAAGAACCGCAAATCAGGCCAATAGTTGTTGGAGAAGTGGTCACCAACTGAGCCAGCCAACTCGAGTGCCAGCTAGATAACCGGTCCATGTCCAACTGCTCACAACGCTTAACAGTAGCTAAGTACTAACTCTAGTTTAAAGGCCAAGTTGCACGAAAAAACGTTATTGACTAAATACGTGTAGAAAGTAACACAGATTAATAATACGCTGATCCAATGAAATGAAAACATCGCTTTGAAGTAATTTTATCACAAATATGTTGTGCTAGCCGAATGCACCCGAACGTGCCACAAATACTGATGACGTCACTCACAGGACGCTTGGTTGACAAACTGACATTCTCATTTAAAAATTCAAAATCCATCAATTTTTCTCAGAATAATAAGAGACTTATAATACAAGTAATGACATATATGTGACATCAGAAATTACGTCATTGTTTATTTGTTCACTACTAGAGGTGTGCGGTTAGCAAAATTAACAATGTGCTGGAATATTGTGATTTTTAGTGGGTTAACTATTGACAAAAAATTGGCCTTTTTGAGGATATTTGGCCATAAATTAAGCTGCATTTGACCTCAAAGCAATAAAGCTAGTTAGCAACCCTCCTGCAGATGACGTCACAGTTCCGAAAATGTCCGAAGCCGTGAAAAGGGAAAAATTAGTACTTAAAACCTGATTTTTAGAGTATTAAAATGTACTAGCAACCAAAAGATTAATGAATATTGACGAATTAGCATTTGATTAAGACAATTAGTGCTTTATAGCAGTTACGTAAAATGATGCAACTTGGACTTTTAACTATCAACTGAGCAGCAAAAATCACTTAACTATTAAGTTAACTACTGCCTCTGATTCCTTCACGACGTAGCACTATAATAATGTGTCTTGATTGATTGACTGAGTAGCAACTCACATCGCCAGTTCAACAAGCTGGTCCAGCTGCTCACAGCTACATTGATACAAGTCTCGGCAACTCTCGTGACTGGCATACATCAGACGACCGAGCTCCGACAAACAGCCGGAGTCACTGCGATCACACGCCGCCTTGAACCTGAGCACTCGATCTGCCTCGCTGAACACGTGCAGAGCTCGATGATGCAGCTGATAAGTCTCAACTGCAGCCGAAACACACACATTACCATTCAGCAGATTATAACACCAGTGAATACATCATCTTCAACCCAGCGCTCACATAATATGCGAACGTCCATTCTAGCTATATGTACTCATCCAAAAAAGTTAAAACTAAATTAATCAAATGCAAGTAATGCACATCACCTATCAGTCATAAAATATAGTCGTGCTGTCGTAAACCAGCAAAATGCATTAAAAACCTACAATGACATAAGCAGAGCATTACACTTGCATTTGCAAGGGATTGCTAGCGTTATGCCTGGTGGCTACAGTTAGGAATGATGCCTATTAGTATGAAACTGACCTTGTCTGGATCGCTCTGACAGACTCGTTGCATCAAGCTCCTCAGTGGAAACGTCGAGAATGTCACAGATTTGTTGCTTGCTGTAGACGGACTGGCTCAGCTGCCGGTCAACTAGCCCAATACAATCATTAAGCGTTAAGTTCAACTGAGTCTGAACGTCAACCAGCCGTCGCACTGCACGCCACTCCACACCACTCAACTTTGCAAGAACCTACAGCCACAATATATGCCAATACAGTCAAAAAAACTAAAAAAAGCCTGAAAAAAGACTGCCCAAGTTTAGTGGCAGAAGGTACATGCTGCATCAAAAACTTTGTCTACATCATCCCCTTTTGATGGTTGATGGGCCCACATAGCAGGGTTCAGACACCCGGGTACATACCCAAAAAACCCCGGGGTTTTTTGGGTAAACCCATCAAAAAAACCCCACCTAAAAAACCCACCTCATTTAACTCACAGCATTTAACACACAATTTTAAAAAATCATGAAGACCCAAAACAGTAATGACGGCCGGCGCCTCAGATTTGGTGTTTACACCGACCTTGTGCATCTAATATATAATATGTATAATATAATATATTATATTATTCATAAACCTCCAAAACCCATTGGTCCAGCATATTTTTAAATCCCTCAAAACGCAATAAAACATCCCCCAAATCCACTAAGTTGGGATTTTTAAAAAGCCCGGGTCTTTTTGAAAAAACCCGGGTTTTTAAAACCCTGCCACATAGCGGCCTAAGCCTACGTGGAAACACTAACTGCCCTGCCCCACATTGGAATACAGAATAACCTCTTGATTAGTCTAGACCATTGCAATGCAGGATGGTCATGTTGAACATTGCACAACATTGTACAACACCCCGAGACTTCACTACAACGATCGAGGCTCATCGTTTTCACAACTGCCTGATTGCTTGACCTACACGAAAACACATTACGTTCCTCTCTTTTTTGACCACCCTGTATATGTACACATTATTACTATTGCATACAGATACGGTGTTTATTAATACTAATGTATGTAAGACCGTAGACCTGAGCAGCAAGTCGACACTCAGCAACTCGCACGTTGAAATGATCAGTCGCAGCTTTGTTCATCTCGACACAACTGTTAGTGATGACAAACACTGCATCGTTGGGCAGCTGTACGTCAGTCGAACGAATTGGATTGAACTCAATTAGTTTTGCCTTGTAACGCCAGCACAGTATTCAGCATTCACTGCTACACCTACCGCTACAGACAGTGTATAATGGCACAAAGACCCACCAGTGCTAATCCCTCCCACGAGGCTGTGGTTGCAAAATAAAAAGTAGCAAAAACATTTTTTCTAAATACTGAAAAAGCATTTTAACATATTAACCACTCGCTAAAGATAAGACGTGATTACACCTCAAACAAAACATTTGCAACCATGGCTGAAAAAAAGTCTTTAAAAACATGCCAAAGTGGAATAATTCTAGAGCAGTATGCCAGTTAAACAAAGCAGTAGCCAGCAAATATTAGCCAGAAGAAAAGTATTGGCAATCACAACAAGTGTACGTATTCGTCTGATGTAAGCTAATGATGATGTTATGATGATACCTGCAGACTGAATACCTTAGTTACTACATCAGCATAGATTCATGACTGACCAACCATATACAGTAGCGTAAATTTTGACCGACAGCATTGAAACACTGCATCAAAGTAAAGACACCATTAACTTACTAAGGCGCATCAGTCTTGAAAAAATCAAACAACAAATTACATGAGTATATTGCATGCAAAATACAAATGATTAGTATTATGGATTATCATTACACTACACAAGTATATAACTAATATAGGATTAGTTCATTTGACTCACAGTTCCCTTCCGCGCCAAAAATGAAATGGACTGATCCATGCCTCCCCCTTCAGTGCCAATATACCGCTCGCAGTGCTGGCAAATCTCTGCCAATTCTAACTACAATACCACAGAGTAACATCACAGTACATATATACGTGCCAAAGGCGCGTAGCATTTGCAACAGAGTGTATTTGCAATAGAAGTCACTTTCGGCTTCCCATAGCTGCCAAGCCAATACACTCACTGAGCCCGCTACGGTTGCCACATATTTTTGTTGCCTTGCGTGCTTCTATAATATTGTGTTGCACTTATTTTACTTTATTGTGTTATTATTATATTAGCACTACATATAGTATGTGCTAAAACATGTAACAAAGTGCAATTTGCATGGAACTATTTTGTGAGCAAAATGGTACGTTCAGCTCGGTGGGTACGTCGATTCGCATAAGCAAACCACAAACTTCAACTAATTCTGGTTAAATTCACCTTAATTAGACTCAACGTTTTGTGAAAAATAATGAATATGATGTGACAATACACACGTGATTATTTAGCAGCATTCAAACACTCCATAACAAAAGGATTTTTGCAGTATTTTGTAATGCTGCGACATCAATGTTGCTATAAACGTGTTGCCATGGCTTGGTCACACGATCACTTAAGTGCTGTGAGTTTGGTTTGGAAAGCCAAAATAGCACTACCATAGCCGTAATAGGCTGTGTGCATACTACGTCTTTGGCGTATACGTACTGCGGTAACATCTGCTGCTATCTACATATAATTTCTGCAACTTTACTGAATAACTGAATATATACTTCACACTGCAGTCAAGATAGCCTTAGTAGCTCTGGCTCAACATCCTAATCACCAACCGAGTCACTAGCCAGTGCTTTGAACACTAGATGATGATGTCATGCTTTACATTGATTAATTGTGGAAACAATTCGTTAGTTATACTATATGCCTTCAATGCTTCGACACACCAATACACATCAGATATCTGAATTATTCTGAAAAAAGTTCCACTATAAAAATTCACAAAAAAATTGCTTTAGAAAAGTTTTCAGCAAAACTCAGCCTGATCTGCAGTTACAATAAAAAACAGGCAAGCAAAATAATGCTGAGCAGTAAAATCGGCAATAATCTAAAAGTAAAGCTATTGTAATAAAGAAGAAATTCAGGAAACAACTTTGCAGATTTTCGACCAAAGATAGAACTACGATCAGTTACCCTGCTAAGCTGATGATCATAGGCATGCATCGTAACCAGAGAGGAGCAACAGACCAGAGCACTTGAACTGGACAACCCAGCACAACAAGGAATGGTACCATCACACAGCATGTCCAGACCTCGAGTACCAGACAGACCAAAATGCTCCAGAATTCCACGATAGCCACAGAGAAAGTAATGGTACCACTGTGGATTGGTCTTGTCCACATCGAAACAGCTAAGAGACAGCTCAACTTTTCTGTTAAAACAAACAATACATTATGTGGCTCATCACACGTGAAATTATTATGATTAGTTAGTGATTAATATTTTTAAATTCCAAGATAATTACAACAATAACTTTGAAGAACATTAACAGTAATCAACATTCAAAATTCTGCATTAGTTACTATGATTACTTATAATGAATAATTATTTACATCTTTTTCTGATAGACAATGTTATAATTTTATTCGTATTAATAAACAAAACTTACTTATAACATTGGTCAGTGTTGGCAAGATGCAATGCACCATCATTATTAAAGGCAACGGCAATCACAATATCTTGCTCAATAGCCATTGGCAACACAGCATAGCCACAGTAGTCAATATGCTCACCTATTCACCAGAACAACATAACAGTATTGAATTATTATTTGATTATCACTAATTTATCTAACATGATAGAAAGTGCAATCTATGTAGCAAAGTAGTATAAAATTACAACATTATGACAGTGACACATTAAACAACATGTGAAATCAAAATAAGTAATTAATTGTGTAGAGCTTAACAGTCTGTATAACAAGTCATAGGTAGGGATGCTGGTTAATAGCGGAGAATTTTCTTAAAATATGCAAAACTTTTTGAGGCAAAATATGCGGGAAAATATGCAGAATTTGGCGAAATATGCGGCGCATATATGTGGGATATATGCTTCATATGCCGAACATATGCGGCATATTTTTCCGCATTTTTCTAGCATATGAAATATGCGGCATTGACGCGTGCAACGGTGCACCATATTTCGCCATAATATCTTTTGCATACATTTTGTAGGCTTATAAAAACGGTTTTAAGGAGCTAGTGAAGCAACAGACGTCACTCGAAAACACATTTTATTAACCAAACTGGTCTGTAAAAGATTGGCTTAATT
>Ga0209367_1013783_pt1 | contig 10355 bp, 5 predicted proteins | sample WorMetLIZISLAND2_FD_187412 | JGI IMG/M metagenome (GOLD analysis project Ga0209367, IMG submission 187412) | Marine gutless worms symbiont microbial communities from Max Planck institute for Marine Microbiology, Germany - Olavius geniculatus... ...
GGTCTGATGAGCCGGCTGCAGTCTGTTCAGAATGCGGCTGCACGTTTGGTGTCGGGGGCTCGACGCTATGACCACATAACGCCGGTGCTACAGGAGCTGCACTGGCTTCCGGTTCGGCGTGCGGTGGACTTCAAGATGGCCACTCTGGTCTACTTGTCACTGACCGGTATGGCTCCACCTTACCTAACCGCCGACTGTCAGCTGGTTTCCGAAGAAGGTCGTCGATAGCTGCGCTTTGCCAACTCAAGGACATGTGTCGTCAGAAGGACCTGCAGCAGCTATGGAGACAGATGCTTTGCTGCTGTAGGTCCGAGGCTGTGGAACAGTCTGCCAGCTCATCTGAGACAAACTGACATTAACTTTGAACAGTTTAAACAGCAGTTAAAGACATTTTTGTTCGGGCGTTGAGAGCCCGGCGCATTGTGGCTATTGCTAAATTGCGCCTTCTAAATAATCTTACTTACTTACTTACTTGCCTAAATTAAATTTTAGAGAACGTTATCATTCAAAAATTTTTCCAGTTGACTCCTGTTGTCACGGTAATAAAACTGTTCCATATTGCAATAAATTTGTTTTCCATTTGTCGTACAGTGAAGAGCGACTATCTCGCTGGGTATTGCCAGACATTCGAGCTGTAGCGAGTCGACAGTAAGCCTATAGCGCGGTGTCAGGTGTGTGGCGACGGTGAGAGTATTACAGGTGTAAGTAAGTACGCATATAATTACTTAGCTGTTAGAAGGCCTACCTGCATGATGTAACAGACGGGAAAGAAGAGAATCAATATCCAGCAATAATTTGTGAACTATGCACTTGCACATGCAATTAAGGCCTACACTGTATCAATATATTGATGGATTTAACATCAAGGGACCGATTTCAATAACTTTACTCTTGCATTCTGAAATAATACTGCAGAAGAAAATGGAATAAATTAGACCACCTCACTTCAAATCAGTCTCTGCGCTATGTCTCGCGTTACAGGCTTCTAAAAACACTTTTATTCACAGAATTTTATAACTGTTGTTAAACTTATTAAGTCTGCCTTTCCGTGTACCGTATAAGTAGACTTTAAAATAATCATAATGGCGATGACGATTGGTGCACTGTTGGGTGGTGTGTAGTGTCGAGAGCGGAGACTTGAAAGTGCTGCAGTTTGCTCTGTCGCTTGGAGTCCGGCCGTCTGTCGACCAGGGTGGTCGTACGCTCGTCATGCAGGCAGCACGTGCCGGTAATCGTCCGGCGACGGTCTATCTCCTGGACCACGCGGCCGAGCTGCGTCTAGACCCGCACGCTGTGGACGTGGCCGCCGGTGAGTCGGCCCTGTTCTACGGAGTTCGATCCGGCAGCTGCTCGGTGGTCGACGTCCTACTCGACCTGGGTAGACTTCGTCTGACGCAGAACGCGGCAGGACGCGACCCGGTCGACGTCGCGTTGAGTGAGTCGGGTCCCGCGGCCTGTGACGTGCTGCGCACGCTGCTTGACCGGTTCCCGGAGTCCGTGAGTCGACGCCGAGGTGACGCCGGACATACCATGCTTCATCGCTTTGTCGAGCGTGGCCAGCTGTCGATGCTGCGACGATATGCACCCCATAACTACAAATCAGGTGCGTCATTATAGTAACGTACGATAAACGTTACACGTAAAGTCTTTCTCGAGTCATAAGGCGGCGCTGATCTCCGCTCCTTTAATCCTCGGCTGTACACCAGTTTACACTGCGAGACCACGGACACGAGGCTAATGCATCGCGCGGTGTACCTGTTTAGTGTTTACGCCTAGGCTTTCGATGGCCCTCAATGCGCTTACCCACGTAGGGATGCATGTAACAACCCTGGGCAAATTGTTCACCCACATGTACGTATGTTCACCAAACAGTATAATTTGGTACCCGGTACTGGCCAAAGGACGGTAACGCTCTGCGGCTGGGAAGGTAACCGTAGGTCTGGCGTCGCACTGGCCATGAGTCACTGACTCGGTGGTTTATCCACCTACGGGCTCAACGGCCATAGAAAAAAAAGATAAGCGCCCCGCCTACATCCTTTGTTGGGTATGGCACCCTTTAATTATATTTTACGGAGTGATGGCTAGACTGAGTTGACCCGACCGTCGTAGTTAGCCTAACAAATAGACCTAAGCACTCAATGTCCGTTTATGGTGCATTTGTCTGAATAGGTGCATTGTGCTGATAATTATTAAGAAAAACTGTCAAATACACAATTGCACATTGCATAGGAAAGAGCGCAATGCTTTAATTATCAAGAGTATGCAAACGAAGATTTAGTGTGACGTTTTAGTGAAATGCGGAGCTCATTTTGAGGGTCTTTCTGACTGTTGCAAAAGCGCTTCGTGTAGTATTGTTATTGATAATGGACTATAATGTTCTGCTGCTATGTCACGTTGTATGATTGTATCTGATGTACAGTAACTTGAAGCTGCATGCCATCCGATATTACAATTTACATTATTATCTATTGCATTGATATGGCGTAGCATGGGTCAGGCTATAGAATCAAATCACTAACGTCCGCCTGTGGCAGCTTCGACGGTCGCAGTTTTTATTCGATTTTGATGAAATTCCGCATTGTCATTGTTGCCCGACATTGATGTAAAGTGACAACACCTATGTCATTTGTTTCCTGCGGCAAGCATAGCCATAACGACACAATAACGACATACGACATACTAACGGTTAATATTTAATTACTGCCAAATGACCTCGAACGACTGTTGAGCTAGCAGCGACTATTTTTTTCGTTTCAGTTTTGATCTGCAAGTTAATTGTGCTTTGTGAATGTGTTAATCGTTTAATTAACACCATCATCATTTGCGAAATCTAGTACTGTTGTTGCGACGCTGGCAGTAGAATGCAGTAGTCGTTTTCAGCGAGCGCTTGAAAGCTCACGCGACGTCGGTGGCTTAGACTTCATGAAAGAACTAAGCTTGCAGCTGACGAGAGGGATTATACCTGCTGACGCGTAGGGCGGATAATGTACACGTAGAACCAGGAAAACTCAATGGAACGATGCGTGTGGTGACCGTTAATCAGCGCGCGAAACACAAAGAAATGTCTCGCGCAAGTGTTAGCAAGACATTCAGCGACAGATGATACTGCAGTGAAATTAGTACCGTACACCGATACAAGTTTACCTTATAACAATAGATGGCGCTGTCCTGTCGTTCACTGCTTTAATACAATCAGCTTATTGCATACAGCCACTGCCATCACTCTGTTGTGCGTGTTATGCTGTAGAGTATTCTATAGTTTTGTGAAATAATGTGTGAGATGGCTCAGATGAGTCATAGCTCAATTGCAATGTCAGTGCAAAACATCAAACGTGACGCTTTTTGCGTTGTTATGCGGCCGTTCTAGTTGGCCGCGCTACTGGTCAGATCTGTCCGTCTGTCTGTCTGTCCGTACCGTACGGGCTCCTGACTCGAAAACTAAAAGGCGTATAAAGAAAACAAAATTGGCGTAAACGTTCAGAAGTAACCGCAACCAGTGTGCAAGTTCCAGCGCAAACGGTCAAAGGTCAGGGGTGGACGGCTGCAAAATATATCGGCACTGGGACGTCACATATTATTTTTTTCCAGTTGCGGTGTTGTATTGGGAAGATGCTATTGCAGATGAGGACGCGACGACGGCGGATGGTCGGACGCTGTTGATGCACGCCTGCGCACAGTGTGACGTCGAGCGACACCGAGTTGCCGACATCGTCAAGTACCTCGTCGACGAACTACGGGCCGACCTCACCGCAGTAGATCACCATGGTAGAACTGCACTCTACCACGCCGTTGAGTCTGGTCAGCTGGATGCCGCCACGTACCTCCTAGGTCGTCCCCCCAGCCGTCAATGCCTGGTCAATGTCGACGGTCGGTCCCTGCTCGTCGCTGCCGTCCAAGCCGGGAGACCGGAAGTAGTTTCGTTGCTGTTGGAGTCGTCGTCGATCGGTCGTCAGTTGACGGCGGTCACGGACGCGTCGGGACGTGGACCGGTACATCACTGGGTGACGTCACTGGAAGACTCGACGCCCGACGAGAAGTCTCGACGCAGCGCCGTACTGCTCGACCTGGTGGCACATCGGTGCGACGTCAACTCAGCCTGGCCATCCCTGCGTGGATGCGACGTCAACGCAGCAGACAATGACGGGGTCACGCCACTAATGCTGGCGTCCGGCGCCGGTCGCGCGGCGGCTGTAGCAGCACTGTTACAGCTGCGGGACGGTGCCACGTCCAGCGTAGAGGTCGACGCTGTTGACTCAGTAGGTCGTACTGCGCTACATCACTGCTGTGCGTCCGTGCCGCCGAGTCTACGCTGCTGTCGTGCTCTTGTACGGTCCGCAGCCAACGCAAACGTCGACGACGCTTCCGGTGTGACACCGCTCATGCTCGCCTGCCAGGCATACGTTCCGGGCGCCAACGTTGCCGTTATACGCTACCTGGTCGAGAAGGGTTCCGCTGACCCGGTGAAACAGGATTCTGAAGGACGCGACTCGTACGACTACTGTCCACCTATAGACTCGCAGTATGTCCGAGCCGTTCTGCGCTCTGCCTCAGGTATATATTGTATACGGTGACTGCTATAGGGTACAGAGTTTAGTCAATCAATCAAGCAATCTTATTGTTTGCTCAATTAAACAGCAACCAATGAAAATTTTCAGCGACAGAAGTTACATGAGCATTGAGCAAGACCGCGGCGTACCAGGCTCATCAGAGCAGAAGTTTACGGAGCCTTAGAACAAATACTAACTGGGGACAGACATGCTAACAGTTTAAAGCGTTTATGCTTAATAAAAAACCCTAAAATATTTGATAAATCAATACTATTGTAGCATATATGACGTTACGTGCATGTGCTGCTTGTGTATATAGGCCTATACCCGACAGTGAACAGACTCGATCACTTTTTGTCCAAACTCAAAAACTTTTCTACGACTAAGCTTTCGAACCAGGTATCTCGATGATCTTGGTGCCTCAATCCAGCCTTGCGTCTGAGATTTAGCGCATTTCTCGTTGAAATCGTGCGCTATACGAACTTATTTACTTAATAATGACGCTGAAACAGACATGATGATTTGTGTTGAAGGCATGGCAGCGGAAGAGCAGGCGGCACTCAAACTGCTGGTGGACGAGGTCTGCTCGCAGCAGTCGTCATCACCTAGAGGTCGAGGAGTGACGTCTCTGTCTCTGTCGTCGTCACTTGGCGCTCCGTGCGCGCCTCTGCACATCACCAGCATCCTGCGAGGACTCGTCCGAGAACGCATCTTCACGCGCACACTCAGCTTCGAGGTCACCAAGCAAGTGTCGTCTGAACGACTGCCGAAGCTGGTTGAACTGCTGGCGGGGCGTGGTCGACGTGCATTCGCTGCGTTCTGTCGAGTCCTCAAGAGCGACGCCGATCAACCAGAGCTCGCCTACATGCTCATGAAGGCAGCTTATTGTCGACAGCAGGAGATTTTCTGCTAGGCTGAATGAAACCTCGCCCATGCAGTTTTCACGCGGCCTTCTCTATAGTGGCTCGTATTGTGTACTCCGATCTGTCGCTCTTCGAACAAACACAAAACATGAAAGTCACCGAAAAGTTCAAAATTGGTCCACAGGGTGGGTCCCGAAAATAATCAACCATCACGGCTTTGCTTTTGGGGCCATGTGACGTCATCGATCACGTGAACATTGGATCCACATACCCCAAATACCGTACCCTAAAACCTGATCGGAAGTGAATCCGATGCTCGGTTGCTGAGGTATATGCATCTGAAGATGCCAAGTTATAGACGCCGTACGCCATTACAGACGCCCGCTGCAGGCACACAGACACGCTGAGGAACAATAAGCTAAGCTAAAAAGCGATAAACCTAAAAGTCATGCATAAGCTACCATAACGACGCATGCATCAGAATGCCTAACAGAAATCGGACTTGGCGAATACGCTTTAGTGCTAATCTTATGCACAGTAGTAAGGTCACGAGACCGAATGGCGAATAAATGCAAGCTGTAAACTGCAAAGAGGACTGCACGTTGCCTTGCCTGTTGAGGCCGTATCTCCTCTTTGCTACAGAGGGTAACCGATAAATACAAGTAATTTGATCAAAGCTCACGTGACGCGCGATAGCAGCGGTCCTGCCACTTTGGCAATCAGTGTAGGCCTACAGCAATAAGATATTAATGCATCTTGAAAGAGTACTTAAAATTTGAGGCCTCCGTACTTCTCCTTGAATTTAAAAGATGGAAACTTAGATTCTTGAAAATGTACGTTTTATGCTAAAAATGTCATACGCAGGTTGTCCAGGTCCATCTCCAGCCATTTCGGCCCAATTCACTCTTAAAATGTACGTCGCAGCCGGAAATCGCAAAAAATTCACTAAAACCCCTATTTTCGGGGTTCAATGTCATGCAAGTTCATCGACGTTGACACCAATAAAAAGCTTGTCACTATTGCTTGTTATAATAAGCAGCATGTATGTGCCTATCTGCAACCGTTTTCGCGCTACACGAGCCAATTGCGGTAAATAACCACTTTTTAGGGGGTATCCGTCTTTGATGCCCGCCTGCACCGGCCTCCTTGAACCTAGGGGATCGGGACTTGGACTGCTAAAGTCTAAGTTTAATGCTGAAAATTTCATATGCAGATTGCCTTGGTCAATCTCCAGCCATTTCGTCGCAATTCAGTGTTGAAATGTGCGCTGCATACAAAAATTGTGAAAAATTCACTAAAACACCCTTGGGAAAGGGAGGAGGGTTCAAGGTCATCGATGTCAATAGATCTAAAAAGCCTGTCACCAGTGCTTGTTATGATAACCGGCATGTCTGTACCTACCTGCAACCGTTTTCACACTAAACGAGCCAATAACCGCAAAATAACGTTTTTAAGGGGGTACCCCTCTTTGACGCCCTTATAAGAGGGGAACCCCCGCACCCCGAGGCACGAAATTTTGTCACAAAAAACTAAAGACCTTGAGGCAGCCCAAGGTGAAGATTTTGTGATCCTAGCTTGCACCATTTTGATACAACTCACGAGTGTGACAGTCAGACAGACAGACAGACAGACGCCCAGTCCATTTCTAAGACGCACGAAGCGCTCTGCTATCGCGCGTAAAAAGCACCATCTAACATCACGTTTAATATATTTGTTACCGTCGTATGCACACAAGTAGCCTTCAGACTGCTTCTCGCTTCGCGTTACGCTCGTGCATCAACATATCGCCGTGCTTGTGTATTAATGATTATTAATTAATTAATTAATTAGTATTATCAGTGATGTAGTCGAGTGCCCGTTTTAGTCCAGCGAGTTTGACCAGTCAGAATGTTTACAAAATTTGGCGTTCACAATCTGAGAATGCGCTGTAAAACAACAAAGGGCATGGCAGAAATCTGACAACATTAATTAATATAACCTACGATACGAGATTACGAATAAGTCCTGAAAAAAATATCTCGAGAGCTATATCGCTGAATAAGCATATTTTTTACTATTAATTGGGTTTGCAATGAACGCTCGAAAACGGGACAACTCCGCGTCGGACAGTGGAGACTGTTATTCCTGGATGATGCTGACTGATGATGATGTTATAAGTTCGGCTGTTTATATGCTCATTAGCACTCGCGGTGTTTGACTGTCTCATCTTTGCTCAGCTCTGTTTACTTCTATGCACTGTGATAGCCTTAACCGGGCAGAAAGCTCGATTAATACACGATTGCAGTGAACGTTGTTGTCGTTGTGTTACAAAGAAAACTAAAAGAGCACACAGAAAGCGCAAATGTCCACCAATGACCAAATGAGCTAATTCATTATGTATTAATTATTATTTAATTACTATGTATTAATTATGTAGTATTATTATGTATTATGTATTAAGAAACTGCCAATTTTTCCCCATTGTGCTTGTCAAGAAGTGACAGCACTGTATTCGGCGCAGGTTTGCCCTATCTGGCAGTGGTAAAATATCTTTCAATCCTATCCTAGATTACCTTAGCAAAAAACATAAACGTACAAACATGTAGTAACAGTTATTTTGTTGAAATTCACAGTGACCAATCAATGTAATGCTTCACATGACGTTCTGAACCACAACGAAATATACACGGCACCATCGCATAACATCTTAATGACATCAATTAATACATTTCAGTAACCACTTCGCAATCACTTCCACTGCCAAAATGAACTCATTCGTGATTGTAGCCTTCCGCATTCATCACCACTTAAGCCTGCAAGACATACTGCGTCTAGGCTACACTGCAGGGTGGTGCATAGAGTGATTCAAAATACACCTTCTACAGACGTCAATAAACACAACATTTCCAGAAACAATTAGCATCAAATCAATCATTGAAGCGAAAGGCATAGTCACGTTGAACAAGTTTCTGATTAGTTGTAAAAGTAACCTCAATATGTTGCATCATTTTCCGCATCTGTCTAATGTACACGGACAAAGAATGAAAAATGTTCTACTTTTTAAGCACCACCCTGTAGCATAATGTCATTCATTAGAAGCACTCACTATTCATACCACTAAACAGCAACATGTACATTCTCATGTGCTATAAACGTCCACAAAGTTCGAAATAATTTATGGCTTCAATATATCTACACAGAAGCTAGCCACTAACCAGTCTAATGGATGCTGTCAGTTACTGACCAGTGACCAGTGTGTTACACACATGTACAGCTATAGCCAATTGGTTGAATTAGCCATACAATTGCCTGCATCACGATAACAATGTATGCACAGTCGGCAGCATCATTCAGTCAAAGAACAATGGACAGTAACGTAGATGTATAAGTATACTAGCGCATCTATAGAATACAGCAGAAATCTGGGGCATCTATCCCAGTACGTTCTTACAGCAATTTACCCCATCACTCTCCCGTTTCTCCTCCTTCTCTGGGACCCTCCCATAAATAGAAGTATGTCAGAGCGCTGTAAGGATTGGCCCAGTTTTTTGGCCAAGACTATGCCAAAACCTACAGTTTTTAAACCTTCAGTTTTGGCATAGTCTTGGCCTGAAACAAGCATAAGGAAACAAAGCAAGCTAGAGGGGCTACATTACGCACAAACATGTTAAAAATGTGATGTCATTGACGACTTTTGTTATTTTGTGTAGGTCTTAAATTATACCAGCCTCCCCCACCATAAGCGGCTGCTGAAAAACCTTCCTCATATTTTTATGATAGGGCACTTGCTTTAAGGTTTATAATGGTGCAGACTCCACTGCCAGACACTAGCTACTGATTGAACCCTACTACAGCGAAGTCTGATTTACGATACTGTCACAACCGACCATGACATCATAAGTCTTGATGCAGCAGTGAACACAGAATGGCTGGCAAGTCTCTACTCTGTACAGTCCATCAATATCAATAACACCACCCACCAGACATATGACTCCGCACCATCAGAAAATTAAAAAAACAAGCATTAAAAGTAGAACAGTTACTAGTGGCCAGCAAATGAACAAAAATATACATTAAAAACTAACCACATGACTGCAAACCCACATGAGCGCAGAATAATGTCCTCACAAACTGTACATCGAATCTTGAATCGCATGCAATCTATCAACATTATCATGTTCATTCTAACAACTTATCAGTGAACTGATCGATGCAAGGTACACTAGGTTATCTTTTGGCCACAGTTAGTGCAAAAGATCTACACACAATTTGCAATATACACTGCCATTTACCTTTGTAGAAAAAGCTCCGGTACTGTCAAACTAGGCAATGAAGAATCTCCCTTCCCAGCCAATTTGAGATGTACACTGTGAACCATAAAAAAGTGGAACCGTTTTATTTTTGTAATAACTTTGTCAAATATCAACACACTTGGATAATATTTGGCACACGTGTAGCGTAGACAATCCTGAACTAGCTTATATGCAAATCACATGTCAAACTTATTTGCTGCTGTGTATTATACGCTAGTAAATCAATACGCTATGAAATAGTGCGTGTACATACCATCAGCAACTTAGCAAGCAGAGTTTTTTCATTGACAGAATGTTTAAAAGTAAACACACTTGCAAATGTCAGTCAAACAACGTCACAGCTTGTGTTCAAAGTGTCCGCCTTTAGCTGACACACAGCAGCGCAGGCATTTTCGCCATTCGTCCACTGCCTCGTCGATAATGCGCTGTTTCATCGTGTACCACACTTCAACCAAGCGCTGCTTCAGATCGGTCACATCAACTATCGGAGACCTGTACACCTGCTCCTGAAAGTAACCCAAGATTTTATAATCGACAGGGTTCATATCTGGGCTGTTAAAAGGCCACAGATCTGGACCGATGAACCTGAGCATCTCGTGTGCAAGCAGGGCCACTGTGTCTTGTGCTCGGTGTGCCAGCGCGCTGTCCTGCTG
>Ga0209367_1013784_pt1 | contig 10354 bp, 4 predicted proteins | sample WorMetLIZISLAND2_FD_187412 | JGI IMG/M metagenome (GOLD analysis project Ga0209367, IMG submission 187412) | Marine gutless worms symbiont microbial communities from Max Planck institute for Marine Microbiology, Germany - Olavius geniculatus... ...
GGCTTATGAACTATGGGTACTGGGTAGTACAGAATGTTTAAATGGCAACTAAGTACAGTGTATTCCAACAGAATGCAATAAATGCAATATAACACATCGCAGCAACTGCGAAAATTACAACTTTAATACATAATCTCGATTACGATTGTTACAAAAAACTAATATTGTCAGCTTAACTGCATATCAACCTTATGTAAAAGTCAACTGTTCCGAGTGAAACATGCTGCAAGGTCAAGGTCACTGGCGCAGATGACATTTTCATTCACAGCAACATGGCGAATTGCGCACATAGAAAAAGTGCAATCATATTATGATAATTTCGTTGAAAATAAGGATAAAATTCACTACACAAAACTTTGTCACGGTTCTTTGTCCTCTGGTTCATCGATCAACGACTGTGAAAGGTTTGCAGATGTTGTTATTTATATACGTCAGCTTCGATCTTGCTCTAATTGCAGTTTAACATCGCAAAATCGGGAGGTTAACTGGGTGAGTTAAGTCTGAGATAACCAAGTGAGTTAACCCACTGATGTGTCATGAATCAACGCGACAGGTGTCAAGTTTTGGAATTACCGACTTTAACCTATAGGTTATCTTTAATCTGAATGCGAATCAATCGGCCCTTAAAGACACAAAACAGATAACGACTGGTTGCAGTGGTTAGTATCATTCTTTAACAGCAATCATCTGACGCATGTAGCAGCTTTCAATAATATATCTGTGGCCCACATGTCGACCGAAGATCAGAATTTCACCAGCTGAGTAGAAAGTAGAAAGCTGGTTATATTTCGATCGTAACACAAGAGCCAAATCTCTTGAAAAAAGTATTATTGAAGGGAACTTGCTCAGGAATAGGAAAAGAGAAAGACTGAAAACAGCATGGATAAAAGATGACACTTCATGGATGGGACTAAAGCTTCAAGAGACAATGCGAAAAATGGACAACAGATCTGCATGAAAAACGATGACTGATAGTGCAGTCTACCCTTGGATCGAGAATGGCTAAAGGCAAGACAAGCAGACATTTTATCCCCCAGCTAACCTTACTACCAAATGAAACTGTACCATGCAATAAGTCAAATCTAAACTAGAAATTTGGGACAAAGCCCAACTGAGTCCGCCCAACACCCTAAGTCCGGTTGGGGTAAAATAAAAAGGGGTGAAATTTCCTCGGTAGCAAAGTCACATGGCCCACACTCAAATGCATTAGTATACGCAGAACGCGCACCGTCAACCAAGGGTGGGTAAACATTAGCCGCGTAATCTCTGATGTTAGTGGACAAAAGTTCACCAAATTTTTTTGGTCAACGCAGTATTAATTGTGCTTAATAACGTTTTTTACCGCTTGTCAATATTTGTATCCATTTCAGAGATATTTTTGGTCAAACTTGAAAGTTGTCGTAAAACGTACTAAATTTTGCACGTTTTTGCACTCCCAAATTTTAAGGGGGCGGTGCCCCCTAAAAGTTGTACCCGCGTTATCACCCCCATGTCACGTGGCAAAGTTTCATGAAGCTACTCCCTTTGGCTCCAAAGTTCTCGCGGCTAATACGCTACATTTTAAGCCAATTTTTGACTCCCCTTTGAAAAAAGTTGTAAGGGGGCCCCCGTCCCCAGTGGGGGGTGCGCTAGTAAGACTTGGTCATTCTATGGCGCGTGTAAAAATTTGGGGGCGCAGCACCCCCTAGGGGCCGAAATATGTTCTTCCGAAAAATGCACTTTAAATGGATACGATTTCACATCAAGATCTCCAAGGTTACTGGAACAAACTTCACCGGACCTGTTTCGTCTAACGCAAGAGGAATCGCAGTAGATAAAATATTTATCTGATTTTGAATATCTTCATCCGTTTAGAAAATATTCGCCGCCGAACTTCAAAGTCGTCCGAAATCGGGCTAAATTTTGCATGTTTTTGGCCCCTAAAATTTTTTTGGAGAAGGCCCCCAAAACTTTGAACCGGCATGATAAAATTGGGCCTAGTACTGACCATCGTGCAAAATTTTACGCCGATCGGCCCATGCATCTCGGAGATCTCGCGTTAAAAAAAATTTTTTTTAAATAAATAAAACATCTGGGCTAAAACTTAAGTCTGCTCTGCAAGCTATCGCTTCCGGGCGGACTAATAAACCTAATACTGCTATTATCATGCTTTGTTTCTCTGGATGAGCAGCAATAGCAGAGGCACCTGGCCTAGAAAATGTCTTCTTTCCAACAATTCCATTTATTATCTTTCGGTAGATGCCAATAAATCCAGACTACATGTCCAGTTGACACAAAAAATAACAGTCAGTTGGCTTGAAATATATCAGCTGTAGCTGTCAGTTAGGACATGATCGAACATAATGCGAACTGACAAAACTATAAATTCTAGTTAAAGACATTTCCTAATTACAAAAAAACTCACCGGTTTATTAACTGCCCACGCGCAGTTGCTTACGACGTTCAGTCCGTCTAACATTGGCGCCAATGACTGGGACGGCAAATGTTTTATCAAGTCCAACTGCTGAGTCATCTGCGCCGTATGACGAACAAAATCAGCTGCACAAAAACAACATACACAAAATGCATCTTAAACAATCAGAACATTCAAAATAGGCAAAATTAAAAAAGCATCTTAATAACTTTATAACTGGATGACAAAAAAATGACTACACAAAATGCAACGTATGAAACATTGGTGTAGAACAATTCCGAACATTAAAACATAAAAATATGCATAATAAAAATGTCACGATAATTTCATAATTTATGCATTTTTATCAGTGCCTGCATCATATAACTGCTTCATTAGTAACAACGTAAAAAACAACAGTAAGACTGCAACCCAAGTTAAGTATACACACATAGCAAGTAGCACGAAACAATTAAATAGTGATATAATGACAGAAAAATTATTAGTAATCACAGTAAAAGTAAAACTGTTCAAGGATCAAAAGCTGTGTCAAACTGACATTGAAACTTTAAAAATACAAATGTGCTGACAGAAAACTGAACTACAGCATACAGAAAAAAACAACAGAAGTCAGTCACAGAGTTCCAGATTACTTGGTTACTAGGGTAGTTTAATGCGTGTACTATACTCTTATTCTGACAAATGCTATTCCGAAGGTTGCTATTCTGACAGCCGAGTGACTAATGACCTCGGCCATAGCTTCACGAATCGCCAGTCGACCAACTAGCTCCTCAGGTTTACTAAGTAGACCATCACGGGCAGCCGTTGGCAATTTATTTAGTTACATGCACCTCCGTCAAACTTACTATCTATATTGTACACTAATTTATAGTGTGCATTATTGTCACACAAATCTTCGAAAAATGCTAACCCTAACATGATCCCTAACCCTAACCCTATTCTTAGCCGTAACTGTAAGCGAAAACCGTAATTTTAATATTCAGCACAAAATTGTACTAAATTACATGTGAAATTGTTGAAAGCGAATGCAAAGCGTAATGATGCGTCTGTCGATGTGAATTTTAGCCCGAATAGCATTTGTCGGAATAGCGTCTGTCCGAATAGAGTCTGCCTTCTGTTTACTGCAAAAATGGAAAGAAAGTTTATTGTACGGCCATTCTAATAAACCGCACTATGACTCATGCCCATCTATCTGTCTGTCTGTCTCATGCAGGCTCCTTCCTCGAAATCAAAAATGTGTAGAAAAACCAAAAATGGTGTGTGCGTGTTCCCCCCCAAGACAAAGTTCACTGGTGCAATTATCAGCTCAAAAAATCAGGCAGATGGCTGCATAATACGCTGGCAAGGAATGACACAGTTTTCTAGTTTAATTACTTGTGCCGAGCAAATTGCCGCCACAGTTGTGAGACAACCAAGGCAGCGGTGGCACCAGAGACGGAAGGGTGCTCGGCTCGAATGACAATTCTCTCAATTTTGCTTCATCGTACAGTCGAACCAGAAATGGATGTGGCTACAATGATGCATAAACACACAAAGCAGTTGGCACACAGATGTCACTGTATAAGCAAAACCCGGCTTAGCTTGTCAACTCCTTATTTTCACCTGTGCATCTTCTTGGGACAGGCCAAAAATGTTCATACCTCCCCCGGTGCTATCCTATCAGGTCTTCTCTCAGCATCGTTGCTATCTAGTTATGTCCATGTCAATTGTCCGTCACCATACAGGGAGTCAGCAGCACATTTATGTTCACCATGTCAATACCATGTTCTACTAAAGGTAAAGGTCCTCAATTTGTACAGCGCATCGTCGCGAACATGCGCATGCCTCTAATGCGCTTTTCGTCACTAACCAGAGCCGCCTGCCGCACGGCCACTGTGTGCAGCCTGCAGACAGGCTGGCGCAGTGGCCGGCTAGGCAATTCCGGTCAGCTGTACCAAGGTCCCCACCTTCCGTAACCCATGTAAATGAGTTACTACTCATTTTACCGTCCCACGGAGAGTAGAAGGCTGAGTCAACCTAGCTCGCAGGCTTACATGCCCGCAGGCAGTCACCCATCGCAGTACTAACCGGGCCCGGCCTAGAGTAACTTCGTTTCAGCCGAAACGCGTTATCAACTATGCCACGCCACCAACCTACTCTGTATGAAATGGTAAAATGAGAGTCAGCTTCTGAGACAACTAGTAATAAATGGCAATTACAAATGTAGCACTATAGCTGCCAATTTAGTCGGATATGTGGCTCAAGCTATCTGCTTAATCCAAAAAAAGGTCAAAGGCTGCCCTGCACTGTTCTACATTCATCAAATGAACCAGGTGAACTTTCTCTCACTCTTGCAGTGGCAGTGCCACGGTGACAGCACCACAGACACTGCCATGGCAACTACTATTACTATGCCCTTCCTTATCACTAACCTAACTGGTTCTCATCACCATTATTCTATGAGTGTTGTATTTCAATGTCAACATACACACACACACACATCCATCTGATCACACCCATTTCATTTCTGTCTAGTGGCACGCTCAATTTTCATCGGCCAACTCTCACTGTGATAAATTGTCAAGTCAATTATCAACATGCTCAAAACAAATTTTACACAGAGCTTGAGTCAATTTACTATGTAAAGCATTGTAAAGCAACTCGAGCTCTGCAAAACTAAAATTTTTTGCTTAAAAAAATATACTGCAGTGTAGCTCTAATTAAAACACTTGGTGTCTGAGCAAAATGTGCTGAAAACTTACGACAACTTCCTCGGTCAGCATCTTGTTCCGAAATCGGTGAACGGTGAAAAATGCAGGAATTTCACTGCTCTCTGATCTACACGGTAACAACCAGCCACCGTGCTTTCACCAGCACAACAGAATTAACAACACACATTGACTTCCCTTTATGAAAAAGATTAAGATTAAGGAGTGGGTATTGCACTCCACAGAAAACCCATCTCACAGCTTCAGTGTCTCACCTGTCATATTTGATCACACAGTGTTACTGTGTTACCAGACATGCGAACAACCCCACCTTAATTACAGGCAGATAGGCTGGTACTCAGTTTGTCTATGCAGGAGGGATGGAAGGCTGAGTTAACCTTGCTGGCACTAGCAACCACTTGACAGCAACCCAACATGAGTCAAATGCACGACCTCTTGATCACAAGTCTGACATGCTATACTCTTATGCCACTAAGCCACCATTGCCATCAACAGGTTTGTGTTTACTTGTATTAAATCATTCAATTTACAACAACACGCCCAACTCTTTTGCCTGATCTACATATTACTTGCAATAAAAAAACCTCTTAATAAAATGCAATGCATGTAACAATAGCAAAATACGCTGTATTTGACATCAGCAAACCAGTAAACAAATTATATTTGCTTGTTTTGCAAACAGTACGACAGAGAAGTTCTGCAAAACTTCTAAGTTGCCATAAAAACCTTTAACAGCAACAAGATCTCACGACCACTATGACATTTTTATTTTAAAACCAATACTATGTTGTTAACCATAAGGGAGTTAATAACTGATTAGCATGGAAAGCAGAATCATTACGGATTACAGTGGCATATCTTACACACATATGCCCTTCTTTTTACACAACTGACAGAGGCAGAACAATGAAGAAAACATTGCAAAAGCAACAGCATTGAATAACAGACAGAACAGAGTTACCTAACAAATGTGCAGCTGCTGTCCACTGCATCGCTGGTCTCAGTTGGCACAGACTTTTTAGCAATGATGTTGCCGACTTTAACTTCCGACATAATAATGCTGTACAGAAACTTTCCAATCTGTTTGCAATCACACGTCGCACATCGCCAATAACTAATGAAGTCAAAAAATAACACCATTATGACCATTTTTACTGTGCCATTTACAGTTTATAAAAACAGCAGTGCATTACAATGTCTGTGTTTGTTTGCAAAAAAAGAACTATACTATGAGTTAAAAACAATGTCAAACTAGAAAAGCAGCCAGAGCCCGTACACCTCTGCCAAGTGCTTGTCAGATTGTAATGAAGATTTCACCTACGCGTTTCAAAATATAGTTGCATTTTCCACAGTGACCTAGTTCTATGTGACCTAAAAAAACGTGATCAGATACACAAAGTGATACAGAATCCAGGATTCCTTTCAGGTCACCCCCAAAATTGAATCACTGGTAGTTTGTGCCATGCCCGACATACCCGCAGAATTTCAGACAGATCCGTCCACAACTTTTTGAGTTATCTTGCTAACACACAGACAAACAAACAAACAGACAGACAGACAAACAAAGTCTGGCAAAAACATTACCTCCTAGGCGGAGGTAAATAGTGGTGGTGTTTAAGTGTTTCAAAATGCTGCATCTCTAAGTTTACATGACAGGTATAAGTGGCCTAAATTCTTTAATGCAAAAATGTTGATATGCGAACAAAAACATGAATAATAAATACAAGAAAAAAAATCTTACGGCCTTTGTGACAACAGGTGGCCATTTTTCAGTGTTACAGAGCTGTAAACAAACCAATACAACTGATCAAAACCGTGCAAAGAACTCAAAAACAAACATACATAAAGTTTACAGAACAATCATCATGAAACAGTTCCAGAGCAATGCAACCAGCACATCATATTCGAATGCTGCGTGTCCAGAACAACCAACTCTTGCATGAAAACACAAAAAAATCCATAAACATCTGTGTCTTTGATTTTGGAGCAGCTGCCAAAATGTCAGCATGCAATTTAAAAATAAAAGGTTGTACTTTGATGATGTTATGTAACTTATCATAAACATCCATGCTAATGATATGACAGTGGCACATGACTTAACGAAGAAACATACAATTGCATTTTAGGGCTGTACCGAATATTCTATTCGTATTATAAGGCCAAATAGTGTGTATTCAGCCAAACACTAGTGCCAAATAGTAAAATCTGCTATTTGGTACAACCCTATTGCACATAGTGCTATAAACAGTACAGCAAAACTGACAAACACAGTTATTAATACATTACACAGAAATACAAAAATCAGTAGTCACCATGACATTACTGAGCTTCATGCCATCAGTCAAGTCAGTCCACAGCTGACGATGGAAGCCGTCCAAATGATCTTCAGTCAGCAAGCTGGCATAAGCCTTGTACAAGCTTAACACCTGCAAACAGCACTGCTCTGCAGCAATTATCCAACATACTCAAACAATTGAAACAAACACAATCTTTCAAACATCCACTACAGACCACTTATAAGAGATGTATGACAGCAGTGTTTTAGTTTAACCAACCCATCTTTGGAGACATGTGCCTTTTAGCAAACAACCGACAGTATCTAAGCACAACAAGATGACTTTTTTCTTGACTGGACGCTAAGCCAGAAACACTATAGTAATGTACATGGTGTTTCATAAAAAAGCACGCTTTTTCTTTCGTTCTTTCGTAATTCACTCAAATGGTGATCAATTTGCACAAAATTTTTATCATATGTAGCTGAAAAGATTCTAATTCAAGATATTTGGACAGAATATGGCTTTTAGTTAAATATTCTTTGCTAGTCGTGATGTAACGCTGACATCATAATGTTTGCCTGTCTCAACTGGTGCTGTCGATTGCTACCCTGCTTCGATGGCAAACTAAAGTGATCATTTCGGGCATTTTTTGTGGCTTTAATGGTAAAACTTCAACAGTTGTCATTAGTGAATTAGATAAGTTCACCATCAAAGCAGAGCAGCTATCCAGCAACTGTCAGCGCCGGTCGTGACAAGCAAGTTTGTACTCACGACACATTATGATGTCAGGGTTACATCATGATTAGCAAAGAGTATTTAACTAACAGCCATATTTTGTCCAAATATTTAAAATTACAATTTCTTCAGCTACATCTGGTAAAAATTTTGAGCAAAATAATCATCATTTGACTGAATTATGAACGGAAGAAAAGAGTGTCTTTTTATGAAATACCGTGTACTTCAAAAAAACAAAGAGTCCTTCCTGTCACATCTGGAAAGAACTCAAATCACAAACAAATAATAAATTTCCTACAAGACTTATATTAACTCATCATATGCACCTCAACAAACTATTAATGAAATGTTTTGATGCTCAATGGTTTGCAATGGCCTGAAATAATAGAAAGTACATATTCAATACTACATGACTATAATATAAAAAAACTGCACATGAAACTAAAAGCAAAAGTATCTTCCACTGTGGCATCAAAACTTATAAAAGTGATAAATGAAAGTGACAAAATGATACAGAACAGAGTTAACATAAATCACGCTAACTGTCTGGAATATTTAAACCACAACACAGTCAGACACCGTCTGTCACTGACGCCAAAACATTTCTAAGGTTAAAACAGCTACATCACTCCTTTATTTCAGCAGCAAATATTGGGTTAAATGTCACAGCTCCACCCTGATGTAACAAATTCTAAAAAAAGCCAAAACGGATCAGATTAAATTACCTTGCTGATGTAATCCGCCTTCATTCGAACCTGCACTACATACTTGCTGAAGACTGTCTTCCCTAACATTGAATGCAAGATGGCCAAATCCGGGCTGTAAACGTCCATGTGTTGACCGATTGTCTCAACCTCCTACAGCATAAGTCAACTCTCTCAGCACTTGCCACTAGTCAATCAAGGTTATGACAAAACCTTAAGTAAAGAAGATAATCATCCATAAGGACAAACAAAATGATTCATTTCAAATTACATTAACATATGAAACACTCATACTAATACGCCCACCATTAACTTAATCCTCACTAAACAATCAGCAACAAAGTAACTAATTACACAGTGCACACTGTGAAAAAACTGAAAAAAATTCATTTCTGTGCAGCTGGCCTATTTCTACATGTTGAGTCAAGTTCCAAAAATGAAAACTTTTGGGAACTGCTGATTGCTGAATCAAAATTCAGTAATTAGAAATGGGCCAGGCAAAGCTACTGTGCGTTATGAATTCATCATGCAAATTGTGGCACAACTGTAAACAGCTGCAAAATGACATAAGAGTGCAGCTAGCAAAATTTCGAAAAAAGCAAAATAGCGACAATACAGTGCAATTATGTCTAATGCTTAATTATACTTTGAATAATCTTTCTATCCAGTTTTCCCTGACTTTTTAATTTTTTTGACCAGTTTAAAATTCCCCGACTTTTCTAGGTTTTCCAGGAGAGTAGTCACCCTGAAACGGCGATACATTACCTGCATCATTAGATCAACGTATGTATCAACAGGCCATAGCTTCAAGTATGGCAGTATGGATGTACCCACTTGAGCTGTTAAAACAAACCAAGATATTGTAACTGCAGCTACAGTGCATACAATGTAGTAAATGTTAATAGAAAGCAGGTTAAACAGCTCTTCGCAATAACGACCTTGGGAAAAAATACAACACAGAGTAGGCCAATAAAAAACATGCCACTTTAATTTTGTCCATATCTTTGCCAATTATTAAACAATTTTCAAATTTTTTTTCACTGGCACACTGTGAGAACAATTTGCAAAAATATGATTATTATATATTGCACCACACTGTAAATATGTCTCTACACTACCGTGTGAAATATTACTAAAATATGAATGTACAACAATAATAGCAAACAAACATTCAGGTAAATGAAAAAAACACTTCAGACCAACATTGAGGTAAATGTTCTGTATGACACTAGACTGTGTGAGTCTAACACAGTTTAGTGTCATATGGATCATCCATCGCAATGTTGATCTGAAGCGGTTTTTCATTTAACTTAATGTTTGTTATTATTGTTAGTTTTTCTTTTTAGTCCGCCCGAAAACGATAGTTTTTGGAAGGACTTATGTTTTAGCCCAGATGTTTTTTATTTATTTATCCGAGTGCGAGATCTCCGAGACGCGTGGGCCGACCGTCGTGAAATTTTGCACGATGGTCAGTACTAGGCCGAATTTTATAATGCCGGTCCAAAATTTTGGGGGCGC
>Ga0209367_1013785_pt1 | contig 10353 bp, 6 predicted proteins | sample WorMetLIZISLAND2_FD_187412 | JGI IMG/M metagenome (GOLD analysis project Ga0209367, IMG submission 187412) | Marine gutless worms symbiont microbial communities from Max Planck institute for Marine Microbiology, Germany - Olavius geniculatus... ...
TAGCAACGATGCACACTACACTTATCACTTCCGCCTAGCCACTAGCCCGTGGCCTAGCGCAGGCGGGCGTCATGAATATTAGTGAGCGCAAGCGCTCCTCAGCCAGCACACGACGCCCAGCCAAGCAATATGCGAAGAGCCATTTTGTCCTTTCATCAATGGATTTTGTAGTAAAGCAAACGTCTCCTCGTGCGTTTTGAAGACATTGCTATATGGTAAAATCGTTTTATAGTATCACAATCTTCAATTAACTGCTTGCAAAATTGTACAAAAGTTGCGTTAAATACGATAACTACGATCGACGGTTAGCTAACTGCCCGATGTTGGCCAGTTAATTTGACGGCCATTTTGACCATTGGTTAGTGCAGCGGGCAACGTGAGTTATGCAAATCTGTCAGTTAACACTAACTTGACCGGCCAGTTAAGATCCAGAAACTAGCCCTTAGTGTAGTAAATATTCGTTGTTCTGAAATTTCTTCGTTTGCAATAGCGCAGCACCTCGAAATAACGTCTGTGGGGCCCGTGAATTTGCAAAACTCTTTCCGTGAATTTTCCGTGAAATTTGACACATTTTAAAAATTCTGCCGTGAAATCATGCATTTTTGTCCGTGAATTTGGTTGGTCCCTAGTTATGCTCCAGCGGCTTCTAACTCACGTAGTCAACATCATTATGCCAGAGTCTCAGTGTGGCTTTCGCCGAAACAGAAGCACAATAGACATGGTCTTTGTCGCCCGACTACTTCAAGAGAAATGCTGCGAACAGCACTCCAGCCTATACCCTGCATTTATTGACCTCACCAAGGCGTTTGACACCGTCAATAGAACTCTTCTATGGGGCATCCTTAGCAAGTTTGGCTGTACACCGCAATTTCTTGCTGTTCTCCGCAAGTTTCATGATGGCATGCCAGCAAGAGTGGTCTTAGGCGGACTTGAATCTGATCCATTCATGGTCAACGTGGGAGTTAAGCAAGGCTGTGTCTTAGCTCCAGTCATATTCAACTTATTCCTAGTAGCAATAACACTGCTTTTTCGTAACAGAGTTCTTCCTGCAGACAGTGTTGGTATCATTATCGCCTTGATGGCAGCTTATTTAACATTCGCCGACTGCAGGCAGCGACCAAAGTTGAAAGCACACATGTGTTTGAACTTCAGTACGCAGATGGCGCTGCCCTCCCAAGTCACACAGCTTCTGGGTTGCAACAGAACCTAGACTCTCTGACCGATTGTTACCAACGTGCTGGGCTCGTCGTCAACGTAAACAAAACCAAGGTCCTGGCCCAAGTCTCAGCGGCACAAACCTCCGTAACCCCAACCTTCTCTATTGCCGGCTCCAACCTCAACAACACCTACCTTGGATTTATCTTGACAGAGGATTGCGATCTTACCAATGAAATAAACCATCGTATCAAACTGTCAGCTGCCGCCTTTGGGCGACTCTCCCAGCGCGTGTTCTTCAACCACAATCTTACAGTTGCCACCAAAGTCTCTATTTACCATGCCATCTGTCTTTCTATCCTCCTCTATGGATGTGAGAGCTGGACACTCTATCGCCGCCATGTAAAAGCCCTGGAGGCTCATCACATTAAATGTCTCCAAAGTATACTTGGTGTTCGATGGTGGCATAAAGTACCTCACGCTGAGATTCGGCGAAAAGCTTACTCGGAATGCATAGAATCTTGGATCATGCAGAGGCAACTTCGTTGGCTCGGACAAGTCATCAGGATGCCATCATATCGCCTCCCCCGCCGTCTCCTCTACAGCGCATTGCAGCAGCGTCAGAGGTCTGCCGGAGGTCAGAAAAAGCGTTTCTCTATCCACATCAAAAACATACTTAAGAAGTGCGGCATACCGCCCAAGCAACTAGAAGTCCTTGCCTCTGACCGCAATACTTGGCATACCACGTGCAATCAGGGTTTGACCATCTGTCGCTCCAATTATGCTGCTGATGCTGAAAGCAGACTTGCTCGCAGACACACAGCGTCTACTTCTTCTTCCAGTGCCACTTGTCACATCTGTAGCAGAGTCTGTGCATCAGACTTCGGGCTTCGTAGCCACCTCCGAAGCCACACCCGACTGACCTCTAGCACAGTGTCATCGTCGTAATCGTAATCTTTGCTGAGGAATATCCCTACTCCATGGGTGTGCTGGTCGTTGTGTCCAGAGTAAAGAACGGTAATGCCGTCACTGCTGAATTGTCCTTGTCCTGCTCAGCACATCTCGCTGACACCCAGGACTTCTAGTCTGTATGCTTGCATCTCAGCATTTGAGCCATGCTGCCACACTGGTATAGTGTGCGGACGTTCCAAGTGCCGATCTTGGTGATGCTCTTGGCATTGAAGATTCGCCTTTTCGAGACGAAGACTTCCTCTCGGCTTTGGTCCACATCTGTCATGGATCCACCTTCCGCGTCATCAGGTGGGAGGCTTCTTCTCCCCTGCCTTGTTTGTATACCGAAATGGTTACTTCTTGTTGTTTCCATAGTAGGGGTTGTTTTACAAAGTGAGGTTACTAGCCCCACGCCCAACCCTCCTCCTTTTTCAACCTGGCTTGGGACAGGCTTTCGCTGTAAAACTGGTTCAAAAACAGAAGGTTTAAAGTCTGCATTTTTAAAAGCTCAAAAGTCAAATTTTAAGTACTAAGGTCTTTAATCTGTTCAGCAAAAATTATAACAAAATCCTTATTTAATTCCATATTTCCATTATGACCGTTTTAGTTCCAATGTTATATCATTCGTGCAAAAAATGATATAGCAGGCAGAACTGTGTATAGAATGTTCTGAGTGTAGAAATTTGTGTGCCCTTTTCTTTGTATGAAACAGCTCAAAGCCTAAAAAGAACCTTTATGCTGCTGATCTGACTGTGGCGTAGCCAAGGGGAGAGCTCAGCCCCCCCAATCCTACAGACAAGAAAACCGCACATTTAAACTAAACAATATTTGGTCAGTTAATTCTTAGGTAGACAATTAAAACTTATGTCACTAAATCACATATTTTAAGGATATAATGCACCAAAATTCAATTTCAGCTGGGGCTTCACCCCAGACCCCAGCAGGGGAGGTAATAGTGCTTCTTCAGACCTTTAGCTTGATTTTAAAAAAGCCCTACTTCTAAAAGGTGAAAGGAGAAACAACATGAAAGACAAAAGGAGAGGAGAGGTGCAGGAAAGCAACAAGGGAAAAAAGAGGGGAAGAAAAGGAGAGGAAAGAGTCAAGCCCCCCAATTCAAATTTCTGGCTCTGCCACGGTGAACTGGTGATTGTGATAAAGACAATAATGTTATCGTTCTATCTCGTGAGTCGTGTTCGTCGTCGTCGTCTGCTGCTGCGCGTTCTCTTTGGCCACAAGCTGTCCAACAAATCACCACCATTGGCTGCGGCATCGACCAATCCGCTCACAGATGGCTGCTCTAATGTTGACGTGCTGCCATTGGACTGCAGTCTCTCGGCTGATAACACTGCAGCATCAACACAGCTACAACTGTACTACGTCGTACGTCAAACTAATAAACTGACCAACAGACAGACCAGTTGATAGTTCAACTAATCAGCATCTGCTTTTGACGTGGTGGTACACTGATAAAAATAAGGTGAGATAAACTGTGAGTGCATCTCACATAATTCTATAATCCTGGCCATCTTAGTGCCAAAAATTATGAAATTTGGTGGAGATTTGACAAAGTTCTGACAAAAACAATTTTGCTACTTTTTTATTGGGAAACCGTGTAGTACTACTACGACTATGAGCACGACTATGACTATGACAACTACTACTACAGTCTGACACTATTACGACAACTACAACTACTACTACACTGTGTCTCAAAAAACATCCCCAACATTTTTGACTGTAAGTTTGAAACCAATTATCAAATTTTGATAATTTTTGGTATGAATATTTCTGGCACAACTTGCCAACAAATGACCATTCAGTTTCCCACCTCACCCAATGTATGCTTCTGCACTACCTAGGGAAATCAGATCAAACAAAATATGTGTTGAAATAAACAAAAAAACCTGAAAAAACATCCCCGACATTATCCATCGTAACTTGAAGAAAAATTAGCAGATTTTAATAATTTTTGGCAGAATTATTTCTGACACTACTGGCTATTGAATAAATGTTTTAGTTTCTACCTCACCCAGCGTCTGCTTCTGCACTACCTGGGGAAATCAGACCAAGCATAATACATGTTAAAATGAATAAAAAAACGTTGACAAATTCCATCTATCCTAATCTGTGGGCCTCAACAGCCAGTCTATTACAAGGTTTGACTGTCATGCAGCAGTGTGTCTACCAGATGAAGCTTAGGAATGTTTGCTAAGTCAAGAAGCGACTGGTACAGCCTGGATTGGTCTGGAGCAGAACATTATCGATACTGCTGTCAATGAATGGAGAAAGCGTCTCCTTGCTTGTGTTCGCATAGTGGGCCAGCACTTTAAGCAATTTTACTGCAGGCAGTTAAAAAATGGACAACTGGATGAAATGTCAGCCAAAGTGTCAGAAATGTGAACAAAATGTGTTTTTATGCGTTATGTTAATCTGCAATCATATCTCATTGGATACAAAAGTGATATTTCGCTGGATGTGTTTTCCCCAGTTAGTGCAGAAACAAACGTTAGGTGAGGTGGGAAACTAAATGGACATTTAATGGCAAGTTGTATCAGGAACACTTGTAGCAAAAATTATCAAAATCTGATAACTGGTTTTCAAGTTTCAGTCAAAAATGTTAGGGATGTTTTTTTAAAACACAGTGTAGTCCAGGTACAGTGTAGTAGCAGTAGTAGTAGTACCCTGTTGTCGAAGGGAGTTGTTCTGTCTCCTCATGCTGTCTATGTCGTTTTGGATAGATCCGTTCTTCTTGTTCATGAACTGGATGTACTCCGTCGCGTGCTTCAGAATGTGTGCTCGTGACGTCTGCAACAATACAGCAGCTAACACTTGAATGTATTCCAAGCAGACATTCGATGCAAACTGACACAGGCATCGGCTGTACTTTGAACTTGTTAACTGCCAAGAGAAACATGTACAGCATTTCACTGTTGGACCCGTGTTATGTGTGGAATGGAAAGCGTGGGACAGTGTGTAAGTTGGGTGTCTCAAAACAGACATTATAGACCAACTATTGCTAGTTTATGCAAACAAAGTTAGGTCCAATGGAACTAATTTCACTTGTTTAATTGTAATATTGACCTAAAAGTGACCTTGTTCAGCTGCTGTGTACTCTGGCCTGTCACCAAACTGTCAGTAAATTGGGATTAGTCTTATAAAATCAGTGCAAAAAAGCTCAAAACTTCAGTTTCCTGTGAACCAATGTTCATACTCTTGGCAGCTCTAAACACAGATAATTCCTAGCAAATGGACATGTAATTAAGCAATCTAACACCACGCATGCAACAATTTTTGTATAACACAATTTACTGCTACTGCTACTACTGCTATTGACCTTCTCATGACGTAGTGTTGGAATAGTGTCTCGCAGACTGAGAAAACTTTGCTTGATGTGATCACGACGCTTCCTCTCCAATGCGTTATGATGAGCCTTCTTATCAGCCTGTCAGCCAATCAACCATTCACAAACAGGAATGATGAATAGTCAGCATGATACGTGAATATTAATGATGAAAACGAATAGATTTCAATGAATTACGATAAACCTTCACTGATGAATAGTCGTCGACTATTTGGTGGACCATGTCAACCTAATAACAGTAATGGACAATATTGCCTGAAAATAGCTGCCAGCATGCGGGAAAAAACCATTATTTGCAACTCTGAACATAAAGTCATCTCCTCACCGAGTTCTTACAGCAGTGTTATTATTTCAACTTTCACTTTCTAAGATGAGCAACTTCTCTATATTGCATACACAAAACAATAGGATGAAGCCAAATCCAACTTTATATTAACATGCCCACTCCGCATTAGTGTTTAGTGTTGAAATATCTGCGTAATTAGTGCACAAAAACGCAATATAATTAACACGTGTAACAGCAGAAACAGTTCAGATGTGCCTAAAAAATCTCATTGTATTTTCTCAATTACTCTGTACTGTATGTGCAACATGCAAATAATCTCAAACAGATAAAAAAAATAAGAAGATCAACTTTGACCTCAGACAGAAACTGGTTTCCTCCAAATGACAAGTTGCTTTCATCATCCTGTAAAACAACGAGGCAACAATATCAGCCTGCTCAGCCAATCTGTAATAAATTCAATAGAAAGCTAAGATTAAATCACAAGCATTCCAAGGCACACATAGTGTTTGCAGTGGCGGATCCAAGAAGGGGGTGGGGGATGGGCGCCCCCCATTGACTAGATGCATCTTAAAAGATGGGAAAATTTTGCAAGAAAATGCAATATTTTGCATAAAATTTTCAAAAATTTTCTAAGGCTCGCCAGACCACCTCTCTACCCTACCCTTCCGCCTGATCCCATTCCAAATTTTTGGATCTGACTTTTCTACAGATTTCAAATCACTGCGATACTTATAAATTTTCATCCATTCCGCGAATGGTTATTGACTGGAATCAGCTGCCAAGTAAAATCTGATGTAAATCCAGCAGTGTATTTTTTCTGGGACATTCTCATCCATCATTTCATTGCTTGTTATGATTGATGAGCAGCATGTCTGTGCCTATCTGTAACTGAGACGAGCCAATATCAGTAAAATAGCCACTTTTTAGAGGGGTACCCATCTTTGACGTGGGCGTGAGCAAGCCTCCTTGAATGTAGGGGGTCGGCACTTGGACTGCTAAAATCTGCATCAAATGCCAAAAATTTAACACGCAGGTTGTCCAGGTCTATGTCCAGCCATTTCGGCGCAATTCACTCTTAAAATATGTGTCGCAAACTGAAATCATGAAAAATTCACTAAATAACCCCTATTTCAAGGGTTCAAGGTCACTCATCGATGTTGACACCACGAAGAAGCTCGTGACTAGCGCTCGTTACGATAAGCAACATGTTGGTGCCTATCTGCAACTGTTATCATGCTAGATGAGCCAATATCAGTAAAATAGCCACTTTTTATAGAGGTACCCCCTTTTAACGCTTGCGAGAGAAGACCTCCTTGAACCTAGGGGATCGGGACTTAAACTGCTAAAATTTGCGTTCAATGCTTAAAATTTCATACGCAGATTGTCTTGGTCTATCTCCAGCCATTTCATTGCAATTCACTCTTGAAATGCGCGCTGCAGCCAAAAATTGTGAAAAATTCGTGAAAAACCCCATTTTTGCAAAGTTCAAGATCGTTCAAGGTCATCGGTGTTGATAAAACTAAAAAGCCCATGACCAGTGCTTGTTATGATAAGCAACATGTGTGTACATATCTGCAACCGTTTTCAGACTCAAAGAGCCAATAGCGTCAAAATAGCGTCTTCTAGAGGGGGGCCCCTCTTTGACGCCCTCCTTCGAAAAAAACCTCGTCACCGAGGAGCACGAAATTTCGTCGCGACAAACTAGAGTCTTTGGGGCAGCCCACAGCGAAGATCTGGTGATCTTAGCTTGCACTGTTTCGATACAATACAGCAGTGTGACGGACAGACGGACGGACAGCAGACGCCCAGGCCATGGCTAAGACGCGCGAAGCATTCTGCTATTACTCGTATAAAGTAACCTTATGCAGTGAACAAAACAAAGTGACCCAGTTAAGCAAAAAAACATCACGATTTTTTACATGAAGCAAGCTAGAGTTCTTTAAGTAGCCTACAAAGGCATCGATGTAAAAAAGTTCTTAAATATTTAAAAAGATGTCAAACACGTTAAAAAACGTGGCCCAAAATATAAAAAAAACGTTTAGAACGTTGAATAAAAAAGTAGACGATAATTTGTTCAACCTTGCCTAATGGCTAATGCTGCTGGCAGCCTACGGTTTAAGTGGAACGTAGTCTAGATAGAGAAAACATTATTTAATTTTAATTCAACCGTGTGATGATAAGACCATAGCACTAAACTAACCAAATGTACTAGATAAAAAGACTTTATTTAGTATATTTGGGCTAACTAAGTAAACCACCATCACTATGACCTATTAGTTCATTTCTGTAATTTCACAAGTGTTTCTCAATTTTTACTGCATTTCTTAGGATAAAAAACGTTAAAAATTAATTTTAAACACAAATTTTAAAACTTCTAAAAACGTAAAAACGTGTGAAGAATAAAAACGTAAAAACATTTTACTTCTATCAACAAAGGCAAACCTACATTTGTCAGTTTTGTCAAACCTGACAAAATGACAAAATGTCTGGAAATTGTAGGTCACTACAAAAAAGTATAGACAATTAGATCCAAACGTTGTGGAAAATAAAACGGACGCAGTACAAAAGTTACCAGAGTTGTAGCTGCCTTAGAGCCAGGGCCCCCCCAGTTGTCGTACAGCATCGGGCCCCCCAAAGGGTTAATCCGGCCCTGTCTGAAGTGGATTATGTGACATCTTGGGTGGTATTACTAGTACGTCATCTAAGGACACACTGGATAGCAGTATTGGGCCAAAGGTTGACATGATTCAAAACTGAATATCAGCTGAGAAGAATCTTCAGTTGTCGACACTGATGTAGCCAAAACAGCCTCAAATACATCTAAAGTGTGTTTTCTGCTCATAACTAAGTATAATAGCAGCAACATTAACAAAAAAGCAGCCACACAACTCTTCACTTATACGCCGTCGGTAAGCGTGTGCGACATGCGCACGGTAAATATCATCATTACCAAATAAATGCATGGTTATACACCATTAATTGGTCCAGAGGCATAGCTGAGTACGATGGGTAAAATGCAGATGTCCTCCGCATCGGGCATGGGTATAATGCAAACCTGCAAACTTGCGGACCGACCAACAAGTAAACTGCTGACCAAACCTGCGGACCAAGTCCGCAGTTTACCCATTGGTCGATCTACATGTCCTCATCACAGGCTAATGGCGAACGGCTGAGTCAATGGAGAATGGCAAAATTTGACCCCGCGCAGATCCAAAACCTCTCAACTGATCGACACAAAATTTGAAACAGCTGATTACGTCCGCGAGACGACCCCTGTGCAAAATTTTGTGCAAATCCGTCCATTGGGGGCTTCTCGGCAAATGGGTGAAGTATAACGAAAAAATTTTCTAGTATATACAGGGTGGGCCAAAAAAACCGGACCTGTTTGAGCGTTGATAACTCAGCGTTGGTTAGTGGTAGAAAGACGTGTGATACATCAAAAGTTTCAGAATGCTGTAAAGAATAAAAGAAAAATTTGCATAGCGAAGCATTTAAATACTTTTTTTGCCTAATTTGCAGAAAATCTTCATTGCCACTGAAATTAGGCATTTGCCTGCACTCCCATATGCCCGAGTTCATTGAACTCAAAAACTCGCTGCCAAAAAGTCCAGATTTAAATTTTCTGAATTATTCAGTGTGGGGGCATTGCAACAGATAGCAAGGTCACAAAATTTTAGTAACTGATCAGCTAAAACGTGTGCTAATCGAATGCTGGGCTCAGCTGATCCTGAACACATTGACTCCGGCGATCGATCAACTGCCTAAAAGAACTGATGACGGTTATGAATGCAAACGCTGGGCAGTTGCGTATGTCAAATTTCATCTAATCTAAACGTATGTGTTAATGATTGTTGATATTTCACTGTATGCTGAATGAAAATCAAGTTCAATTCATGCATTACTGCCAATTTAGCATGATTTTAGGGGTAGGGCAGATTTGTGTGAATCAGGCAAAGAATATTTAAATGCAGAGACATGCAAGTTGTACACTTCTTTTGTACACAATTTTAAAACTTTCGGCATATTACATGTCTTTCCATCAATAAACATCCCTAAGAAATAAAAGCTCAAATATTTATGTTAAATCCACGTGTTACAGTCAAGTTTGGCCAAATTTCGGGAGTGAAGAATATTTATGCAAATTAAGCAAAGAATGTTTAAATGCTTCACTATGCAAATTTGTTCTTTATTTTATACAACATTCTGAAACTTTTGACATATAACACGCCCGCCTTTCTACGTATAACCATCGCTGACTTATCAACGCTCAAACAGGTCCGGTTTTTTGGCCCACCCTGTATATATATATATATACCTTTTTTGTTGACCGACCTACATATCGATATGGCTTTACCACTAAAATTATGGAGGTAACTAGTCTACTCGATAATGCTAGTAAAGATCTTTTCTGCAATATGCAAAAAGCCCACCATTGTCTATTTGGTATACTACCTGCTGAGAATGAACATGAATATGAAATACGGAAACGCGGTCATAATTTTGTTTTACCTCACTGTACTTCCAATCTTTTTAAGGCTTCATTTTTAAACAGATGTTTGTTTAGTTTAATTTAGTATGTGTAGGCAATCTTAGTTTGGTT
>Ga0209367_1013786_pt1 | contig 10353 bp, 5 predicted proteins | sample WorMetLIZISLAND2_FD_187412 | JGI IMG/M metagenome (GOLD analysis project Ga0209367, IMG submission 187412) | Marine gutless worms symbiont microbial communities from Max Planck institute for Marine Microbiology, Germany - Olavius geniculatus... ...
TGGACCGCAGTGTCGAGGGTAATACTTTCTTGCACAGTTCAATTTCCAGCGGCAATAACAAAGAATATTTAACTGTTGTATTCAGATATTGATTTTAGTCACGTAAGAAATTTCTTTTGGAACATTTTGCTGAAAACCACATGACTCTATGACGTACGGTTGCAAAATTATGGTGTCATTAACTTTTTGCGGTTTTTTTGGACCACCCTGTATATAAAAAAACTGCAAGCAATTCATTTAATGTTGTATAAGCGCTGATGTAAAACTGCAAAAATCAAAAAGTATCAACACGAACTAATGCATTAGCTCAGACATTTAATCTGCTTTCAGTAGCCAGATATAAATGTCTAAGTTAATGCATAATGTTCGTGCTTATACTTTTTAATTTTTGCAGTTTTACATCAGCGCTTATACAACATTAAATGAATTGCCTACAGTTTTTTATATATAATATTTGCGGTTTTATTCAAGTTTGAAAGGTCACTGAACAGTTACTTTGTACACAACAACAACAACTATTACTACTACCTGCCGGCTAAATCACTGCAAAATTTCATTTATCTGCGTCAATCGGCAGCCGATATATTGCTGTTTGTGTAAAAATCCAAGGTGGCGGCCGACGTCATCTTGAATTTTATTTTTGTTCAATATTTTGGCATTTCTATATGTAGGACCTCCAACGTAATACATATGCCGAATTTCGTGCAAATATGTGCAATAGTAAACGAGTTATGAGCGACAGAGGAAATTCAAAATGGCGGCCGCCGCCATCTTGAATTTATCATTTTTGTCCATTTTTGGTCAAATGGTCTATTTTCGGTGGCAGCCGGTTACATCACTGCAAAATTTCATTCATCTACGTCAATCGGCGGCTGAGTTATTGATGTTTGTGCAAAAATCCAAGATGGCGGCCGCCGCCATCTTGGATTTAATTTTTGTTCAATATTTTGGCATACCTGCATGTAGGACCTCCAGGGTAATACACATGCCAAATTTGGTGCAAATATTTGCAATAGTAAACGAGTTATGAGTGATGGATGAAATTCAAAATGGCGGCCGCGCCATTTGTTTGTGCAAAAATCCAAGATGGCGGCTGCCGCCATCTTGAATTATAATTTTGTAATGCTGGACCACCCACGAAGTCCATTTGTGCACCTGAAATTCCCCTTCAAATTTCGTGTTGATCGAGTGGGTAGTTTTCGAGATATCGCGATTCGAAAATTTCGCAAATTTGGCTTAAAATGCCTATTCAGGCCCCCAAAAATCATGTTCTTGGGGAGTTTTGACCCCCAAACATTATTTTTTATCATCGAGACCCACAAAAGGGGATACCTTACGCAGAAACACGCGTTTTGAGCCATAAACGGTCGTGATCGGTCTTCTGGTGTGACCTGTAGGCGTGAGCAAGAATACGAAAAAAGGATAGATAGATAGAACACAAAAAGTAACGGAAAATGCCCTCCCTACGCAGACCCCCTTCCCGTCATTCCACATCAACCAAATTTTGCATGTTAGGTCGTGTCCTGGATATCTTTCTTGGTTTCAAGTTTCATTAAAATCGGTTGAAAAATGTGGGAGCAGTGGGGGGTCGAAATTTTGGCCTTCCCATTGACTTGGCACATCGCTTATACAACTGCTTGTTGCTACCGCACAAGCCGTGAAACAGTCTCATGTGACCTTCCGTAGCCCTTTTTGTGTTTACATTTTGCTGCGCCTGTGTGAACTCGACGGTGTTTACAGCTCCAACAAATCTGTTGCTGCCGTCACGATCGGCATTCTGCTTTTCAATGGCACTTTCTAGCTCCAATATTCCATTGTCACGTAGGTTCCTTACTTTTTCTGACAGAAAAAGTAAAGGACCTACTTGCCGATCGAATATTGCATATTGTATTCAAAATACACGTGCTAATGCAGGACGTTTGCTGGATCGTGTAAACATCCTATAACTCACATAAATCCGTGACGACGTTTTGCAGCTTGCTAAACTTTATTTTTTTGCTAAAACAACGCAAATATCCGTGATTTTCTGCGTTTCCAAATTTCAGAAAAATGGGCGAATTTGTGGCTTCCATTGAACGTTCAAAAGCAAAAAATGTTTCAGCTTCAGGGGGGCTTCGCCCCCTGACCCCCGACCAGGGGCTCTGCCCCTGGACCCCGCTGAGGGCTTCGCCTTCAGACCCCCGTTATAGGCTCGCGCTCTGCGCGCTCGCCATCCCCCCTTCCTTTTGCCAAGTCCTACATACGCCACTGCCTACGTGTATACTTGAACGAGATAGAAACGAACTTGAAAAGCAACATCTTAGACAACAGCGATGGAGTCGAACGTTTCAGTAATGCTGGTTATTGCAAAATACGAGAAAGAACGTGTAATCAGACTAATAAAAGGTCAGTAAGTAACTATGTAGCCTAAATAAATTTGCATCTCAACAGAAAACCCGCTAAGTATGAGGTGGAAAGCAGGCAGGTTGATAGATATAGTTCGCAGGTGATGCAAGCGATCTTTATTTTAAACAAAATCGCAACTGCTTGCGAGTAGCCGCATTATCATGCGCACAAAACACGCAAAAACCCACGTGACCTTAGTTTTTGATCTAATCTTGGTATTGTGGGTGTCAAATCTAGAGGTTGTCGAGGTTGACGTTTATGTACAAATTTTTGTCAAGCCAGCAGCTCGAGTTATCGTGTTCACAGGGGAAAATGGCGACGATGCTGAAACAATACTCCCGTCGCTTCCTCTGATGACTGGTAAAAAGTCTGCTGTTGTTGTTGCCTTTAGGTGGATGTGTGGTGTGCTGGTGGCCGTCTCAGCTCTACTGTTCGACCTAGACGCTCTCGTTCAGATGATGTCTATAGGAACATTGATGGCTTATACACTTGTCGCCGTCAGCGTACTAGTACAGCATTACCAACGACACCAGGTCGGTTGTGGAACTAAAGTTCACCAAATTTTGTGGGCGAACGTGGGAGGAATTGTAGTTGATTTCATATAACGCCGTTTTCCGCTTATTGATCTATTCCGGAGATATTTGTGATCTAAGTCTAGAGTTGTCCGAAATCGCGCTGAATTTTAAACGTTTTTGCCCCACTCCCTAAAATAGGCCTATTTCCCGCCGCGATCTAAGTATGAAGTTGTCCGAAATCGCAATCACCTCTTGAAACCGTCAGCTGACAGCTGGTATCGTTTGAGGAGAGCGTATTTCAGTCCGTCATAGTTATTCGCCTGGTCTGCGAGTAGCAGAGAATAGACACCCAAGGCACGACCTTTGAGTAGGCTCAGTCCCATTTGTTCCACCGCCGAGAGGTAGCGAATCTCTCAAACCGACCCTGGTAGCTGTTCATAAAGTCCCTCTTTTCATCAATTTTTTGTGACACCCACCCCAAGTGCCCCCACTACAACTAGATCCTGGCTACGCCACTGCAAGCCCATATGGACGTTATACATTATAGGTCTATACACACTATAGCACTACCAACTTTTCACACTTTCACACTTCTCTCACCTCTCACACATAATGGATTACACATAATTGCGGATTCCTGAACTGACTGCTACAAGTTAAAACCGGAAACGCGACACAAACTTACGTCCACTACATGGAAGGAGGAAGTGCATGATGTTCGTTTGTCGTCACGTCTCTCCGTGAATAAATGTCTTATTGACATTTTAGTCAATAAGTGGGCAACGGAATTTAATAAGCTTTTAATAATTTTAATTAGATTTTAATAATTTTAATACATGTCACACCAAGCTCAGCTCGGTGTGACATGTATTAAAATCCGTTTCGTGATTGTCAGCTTGTCACCATTATCATTTTTTATTCACGTTTTGTAGGTGGGTCTGACGGTAGCAGACCACGCCCCTGGCTGTGACGTCATGCCGTCAACGCGTAACGGCGCGCCGGCAACTCAGCTGGAACGCAAGGTCAGCAACGCCCTCTCACACCCTGGGATGGGTGGAGCAAGGCTGTCAGTCTCAGAGGACACTGGGCTGCTGAGAGTCGGTGACGCAAGCAAGAGGGTGCGTTATGTTCCCGCCAAAACGACGACAGTCGTCAAACGCATCAAACCGCCAACCGACAGTGATGATGAACAGGCACGTACATGTAGGCCAACCGTAATAGGCCTACCCCATTTACGCGATGAAGCTGACTCGACAAGCACTCGTCGAGCACTCATCAAGCACACATCAACCGCACACCGAGCTGACTAGATGAGAGTTTGGTGTGCTTGATGAATGCTTGATGAGTGCTAAACCTGCATCTACGTGTGATTTACGTGTGATTTTTAAAGTGATAATGATTGCTAATTGCATCTGCGTCTGCGTTTAAACTTGCCAACAATGAATTTATGCTGTTTTGCGTCGGCTCACAGATGATTAACTGAATATCGACAAAAATGATTGGCAGATATTGTCTCTCAGATTTCCGCTTCTAGCAGAAACGCAAGCTTACGCCATTCGCCAAAATCACTTCAATAACCGTGTGACACAGAGCGGCCCACTCGCTGTTGATACGTCGTTTCAGTTCGTCGACGTAAGATTTTGAAATGAATACGATGGATGTTAAATCAGTAACAGTTTATCAATGATTTTGTGGTCTCAATAATTTTCTGAGCCTTCGCATGCGCTATGCAGTATGATCATTTATTGGTGCAAACGGCCAAACTACAACTTCTGCTTTTTTACAAGGTAGTGTAGCAACAGTATTGGTGGACAAAACTACAGACGTTTACGTCGCCAAGTTTCTTCGTGATGCGGTACGCCAAATATTATTAAAATTGGCCAATGTTTCACGGAGTTATTCAAAAAATACAAGCGACACATGTTCTCGAAGCACTGTGCAGTTTTCAATGGCTGGCTGACGTTGTACTTTGTTGCCATGGAAACAGACACCTGCTGAGGAGGTGCCGCCAACGTCAGACGCTCAGCGTGCGGAGGCGCCACCTGGCGTGGTGGAAGCGTATCGCGCCAAGGTGAAAGCAGAACGACAACAACTACAGCAGCAGCAGCAGCAGCAACAAACAACTCTAGAGGCTGACAGTAGCTACAGACGAGCGGAAAGCGACTACAGCATCGACAATCTGTCGCAGTTATTTAACACTGGAGATGATTCGACGCCAAGGTATTTCATTGGTCGACATTATTTAAATTATTTCGAAACTCTTTGGGCTCGGTCTCATCGCAAGCCGTTCGTGTTGCAGACGTCTCGATAAACACCTTTCTTTATGTGCGACAATATCTACTAAGCTGTCCCAAGTTGAGGGGTGGGGCAATGATGCAATTTTGTGGCAAGACAGTTGCAAAGTACGGACAAATGAGATTACGGGTTGCTTTAAATTTTAATTTTGTTCTAAGTTGTTGTAGTTGTTGATCGTACTCATAAGTCTAATGTACTAACCGGTACGCCACGAAGTTAGTTTTTGCGTATTGCGTAAATGTTTGTAGGCCGACGGCACGCACTAAGCGTGTAGTGATGACGGCTCTACTGCTACTGGTGTTGATATGGTCTGCCGGCTGTCTACTGATGGTCAATGCCTGGGCTCAGCTACGCGCCGGAGACTGGTGGGCAGTCATGCTGACCGTCATCTGCATCCTGTGCGTCGTCACACTGTCTGCAGTGGTACGTTCTGTATGAGTATTGTACAGGGCGGGCCAAAAATGCACTGGTTTTTTTGAGCGTTGATAACGTAGCGACGGTCAGCGAGAGGAAAGCTTGTGGTATGATGTCATGTTTTGGATTTTTTTAATAGAAAAGTGCTAAACCTGCATCTACGTGTGATTTACGTGTGATTTTTTAAGTGATAATGATTGCTAATTGCATCTGCGTCTGCGCTTAAACATTCTTCGTCAAATTTGCAGAAATTTTTACCATCGTCGAAATCGTGCTGAATTTGACAGTAACGCAAAGTTTAGGTAGTTCAGATAAAATTCTAAATGGGTAATGGGCAATCTTTGTATTACTAAATTGTTGATAATTTAATAATACAAAGATTGCCCATTACGGTGCCCATGTTGAATTTTATCGGAACTAATGTAAACGTGTGTGCTATTGATTGCTGCTATTTCACTGTTTATGAGTGCAAATTGTGCTAATTTTGATAATTTAGTAACACGCTGTAGTCTACACGCTGTAGTTGGCACGACAACCGCGCAACGAAGCCGAACTGCACTTTCAGACGCCTTTAGTGCCGTGGGTTCCTCTCGCGTCGCTGCTCATCAATATTTTTCTCATGGTCACGCTGTCGCCTGCCACCTGGATACGATTCGCCGTCTGGATGACTGCCGGTCTGTACTGCTATTCGTCTTAATGTGCTCAGAGCCGGCGGAAGGGCCCTCCGTACCCTCCGGTCGGAGAGGGCCTCACGTATGCTCAGGGGCCTCACGCTACGTAACAAAAATGTAGTTTTTTTACATATATTCAAAACATAAAATAAGTAAACATGAGGAAAGTTTACCCAAAATGGGCAAGTTTATTACTTTTCATTAGTGTACAGTAATCTGACGTACTGTGGTCTGTTAAACTTCATTTTTGGCAGAAACAACACAAATTGTATATAAGGGGTTGAAAGTGGCAAAAGCGATGCCCCCAAAAAAGTACCGGGGCACGAGTATCTTGTCGCCCCCTTTCCAAATTTTTTGCCATCTTCTGCGTTTGCCGATGCATGGTGTTCCACTGCTGGCCCCGCTGGCTGTGGAAGTTCACAGATCCCCTAGCTGGTGGGAGAGGGGCTCGCTGCTTATTCTCTAAGAACCCCACCCCGCCGTTGCCTTCAGCCACATTTCGCCGTCGGCCCTTCGGGGCCCACGTGTGTAAGTCTATGTAAATCTTCTTTCAAAAAAATTTTGCCCCCCCTCCTCAAATAACTTTGGATTGACGCGGCTGACTGAGAAAGCTGCTATATAGGCCTGCTATAGGGCCTATAGCTGCAGGGTGGTGTGGTAAGTACAAGTATGTAACTGCGTATCAGTGTGACAGTTAAAGTGACGACTTCACAGGCTCTAAAGTTTTGTTAGTTATTTATTAGTTTTTATTTTAGCTTCTTTTCGCTACAATATTATAAGCCGCGTGCGGTGAACGAAATTAATAGAAACAAGAGATATTATTAAATTGTGACCAATCTAATGTACTTCTCGCGTGGATTATTTTCTCCTGTATTCTTGTAAGTGCTTTTTCGTTTCTTTCAACTTGTATCAGAGACGCGGCATCAATTTGAGACCGGACTAATATTATACTAATAGCCTAGTGACTGGCGTCGAAATTGCTATTGGAAATTGTCTCCCCGTCTATCTGGCACCGTTATGGAGATATGGCGTCTCAAAGACAATGAAGTCACGACCTTGACCTTTTGGGGTCACGTGACGTCATCGGTCACGTGACCATTCGACGCGCGGTGGTCGACTTCCTATGGGTGGTCCATAGCACCGTTATGGAGATATGGCTCTTCCAGGAACAGAGGTTGGTCGTCGGTCAGTCGGTCCTCAATATTACACTGATCTCTTATACTGCTCTTCGCTACGTTAGGAACGTAGCGCACGAGGAGTAAAAAACTGACGGGAAACAAAAGCCGATAATGCAAGATTTGAGGGTGGCTTAAGAAGCTGAATTGTGGCTTGTGGACCATGTCATTAATTAAAGTTGCACATACATGTTGCAGGGATGTTGATCTACTTGTGCTACGGAGTGTGGCACAGCTCTGAGCGCCGCACCGACGATACACAAGTGATACTCTATGACGTCGCTGACAAGCCTGACAGCATGGTCGTCGACGGTGTCTACCGATGATGCGCACCCTTATTACTGCCCGCGGTACCGACAACAATGTACAGTTTCTCACGTCACGAGTCCCCCCACCCCTTATAACTCGCAAACCGCTGCACTTAGCTTGATGTATTCCAGCATAAATTTCAGTATTTTGACATCCTGTAAATCTTCCTTAAATTTCGAAGTTATAGGTCAACGGTCAAGGTCGCATGAGTTTGGGTGTGCGCGTGCGCGTGTGTGTGATACCGTGGCTATCGCAGGCAGTACTTAGATGGTCTTGAGCAAAGCTTGGCGATCTAGTTATTGTGATTATGAATCTGATTGTGATGGCGCAAGCCAGCTGATCTCTAGTGCAACGTCAATATTGTAATTTATGTAAAAAAAAAAACTGTTCAGTTTATATAGGCTACAGCGTAAGGGTGACATCGTGGTTGTAGATATAAAACAGCACAAATCACAATTTAATAATTCAAACTTTACCATTACACAGTCAGCAAAGTTCTGTCATTGTGTAATGGTGATGTTTGAATTATTATATTCTGATTTTTGCTGAGTACTACACTTGGATATCAGTCCTCACAATTTCCTGCCCGCATTCTCCACCAGGTGTTATGTGTCCTGTTAATTGTTTTAATTACTGGTTAAGTATTTACTAATTTAGCTCGGGATATCGGGGGTCAATCAGGGGTAAATATAAATGACACCGTTGAATTGGCTGACCCCGAAAACGATACTTAGAACCAAAAATTGCGACTCTATCTTATACATAGCCGGAGTTATGATGGTTTAAAGCATTGTCTAATTTTCTCTATAGGCGCCATTGTAATTTTTCATAATTTTGTAAAAATAGGTTAAAATGTTGAATTTAAATTTTGTAACCCCCAAAGGGCACTTCCTTGCGCGAAACCGCGTCATATGAGCCATCATGCGTTAAAATCATTTCAGTCGTTTTTCCTGTAGAGGACAGCAAGAAAAAAGGGATGGGAAGGGAAGGCACAAAAAGTCACGCAAGCATTATATTTCACCTATTCGTGGGGAAGACCCCCGTGAACGAATTTTCACCAAATTTTGCACATCAGAAAATATGCAGGACGTAATCATCCGTGCAAATTTTGGTTCCGAAAAAATTAAGGGGTTTGAGGTATATACGGGGGGTCAAATTTTGGGTTCTCCCATTGAAATGGCTGGTCACCCTTGCAGCAGTGCTGCGCTACTGCGCAGCCTGTGATGTACATACATCACGTTGCAAAAACTGTGCAATTTCGTTTTGTCAAAATTTCGTCAAAATTCTACCAACTTTGCCATACAGATGACAAAAGGGATATAATTCTGTACACGAGGGGCACTTTGCCTATTAGCGTGCCATCTGCAGTTATGATGTTGGTGGTCCTATTGCAGTTTATTTGCGACATGGTGTACAGTATGTAGGCCTACTGGTTGCAAGCTGCAAGTTGCAGTTTTCCGCCAGAAGGGCTGCAAATTTCTGTGCTACGCCACTGTTACATTCATGGCGTAACTTAGTAGATGTGGCAAAGCAGACTTTGTCATAGGGGAAAGAGTCTGTGACGACCTGGGGAATTCTACACTGTCTCTCAAAAAAGTCTCGCTGTGTAATTATCCATATCTTTGACAAATATTAACCGATTTAGAAAATTTTTTACAAGCACACTCTCTGGACAATATTGGCAATAAAGTGGTTATTGACCATCCCACCACACCATAACTGCGTCGCTACACTACCTTGTGAAATATAAATGCAAGAAAAAACTGACAATAATAGGCAAAATGCGTGTAGTAAGATGAAATTAAAACACTTCAAACCAAAATCGCGGTGAATGATCTGTACGATACTACAGTGTATTAGACCCGTCTTTGTTGATATCTGGCGTGTTGAACAATGTGATTGTTTCTAGCATTCATGCGTTACCAAGTGGGCCCACCAGTTCATCCACATTGGTCACATTCCTTTCAGTAGGCCTACGTGCAAGCTTCAGTCTGCCAGTCTCATGCCTTTGGTCGTGCTTCCTGTTTGGCAAATCTCCCTTTTGCTGTTTGTCTTCAAAACTTTTAGCAAACTTCTCCACGAACTAGGCCTATATATTTTGAACTCACCCAAAACATATTGTTCTCACTGCTAAATGCATGTTACATTACCGGTGTATCGTCACTGCATTAAAAATTATTATTTACAATAATATGCGCTGCTTTTGTTTAGAAATACAAGAAATGTATCAAAGACTATACACCATTTACTTTCAGTATAAAAATTAGTGGAAAATTGTTTTAGAGGATAATTTCTGCATATGTATTTTTGTTATTTTTGACACTTTAATTTTCACACGGTAGTGGTGACGCAGTTAAGGTGTGGCGGAATTAGACTTCTGAGGGAGACTTTTCAGTTAGGGTGTTAGGACAGCCCGCGTACACAAAATGTTAGGAGTGGCAAAGGCATCGTGGCAGAGGGAGGCCAATCAACCTGTCCCTATGTTAGCTCTGGTGCATAAAAAATTATGGTGATGTTTGTGTACTGATTGAAATGTTGACAAATAAGCGTAAAGTAGTGGGTATTATTGGCTCAAGCAGGAATCAGCTC
>Ga0209367_1013788_pt1 | contig 10352 bp, 10 predicted proteins | sample WorMetLIZISLAND2_FD_187412 | JGI IMG/M metagenome (GOLD analysis project Ga0209367, IMG submission 187412) | Marine gutless worms symbiont microbial communities from Max Planck institute for Marine Microbiology, Germany - Olavius geniculatus... ...
CTTCGTCTAACAGCCGAGACCAGATGTCTAACACCTCCAACAACTGCGTTGTACACGATCTTCCCATCATGAACCCATGCTGATGACGTGAAAGAAGCTCGTTTGCTAGAAGATGTTGCATTATTTCATGTCTAACTAGTGATTCCATTGTTTTACATACAATTGACGTAAGACTTATTGGCCGATAGTTTGATGGATCTGACTTTTTCCCTTTCTTGAAAATAGGTGTGACATGGCCAATTTTCCAAGTCTCAGGTACTTCACCTTTCTCCATACATCGAGAAAATAGTTTCTGCAGTGGATACTTCAAAACTTCAGACATCTCTTTTAAAAAACGTGGATGCAACTGATCTGGTCCTGGTGATTTGTTTACTCTTAAGTTATTTAACCTTTTCTCAATGCTGTTTCCGTCAAAACTGATGTCAGTCAATTGTTCAATAAATGGACGGTCACTAAATATGGGCTGCTGAGCAGAAGCCTCCTTCGTAAACACAGTACTGAAGTACCTGTTTAATACTTCTGCTTTTTCCATATTGCTTTCAGCTACAGTGTCACCCTCAATCAAGATTGGTATACCCGTTCGTGACTTTGTTTTATTGTTGACATACTTGGAGAAGGCTTTCGGATTCTTTTTAGCTTCTTTAGCCAGGCACCTCTCGTACTATCTGATGGACGTTCTCAGTTCACATTTTGTCCTACTTGTGCCAGAAATACCAATTAAGATTAAACGTTTGAGTTGTGTCGGTGTTGGGAAATTAAAGGCTAATTCAATCATCAGCAATAGGCTTATAGCCTGGAGTTCACCGCGTTTATGAATAGGCCAATCTTTTACAACGTACAACAAAAAAAAACACTGTACATAGAGTATACAATGTCATGAGAAACAGCAAAAACATGCATCGAACGAAAAGACGCGAGGTGTGGGGTATAAGTATGAAAGATTTTGCGGTTCATTGGGCAGGGGGAGTCTGTGGGAATTCTGTGGGAATTCTATGAGAATTCCGACAGGTTTTTCTCTGGGTATGGGATGGGTATGGGTATTGAAATCCATTTCCCACGGCAGCCCTGCCGTCCCGCTGGCTCAAATGTAGGACTAGGCTTAGGGTCTTAGCCCATAGCTGATCACGTGTTATATAGGCCTTCCAATTACAACCCGCACGCTTTTCTAATTAGCATGCTAATTACCATAGAACGTCGAGCTAGCTGCTCAATGTTTGCTCGATCGTGTAAACATTGCATAAAGGAATATCAGCTTGAAGGGTATATGTTGTGACTGACCAGTTTGACAGTTTTGATGTCGCTATCAACAGTTGGTTAGCCTTATAATGTTTAATGGTTACAAATTTCGCGACTATGTTACTGTTTTGCTAAAGTATTGCCGTACAACTGCTTCTACTGCAAATGTCACAGGAAAACCGTAGACAGTGCTCGGTTCTTAACTTTTTCATACAATAACAAGCCCTATTAAGTCCTGATTATATAACGATTCTTTGTACCGAAATTGGTTGATACTAAACTAAAATTGTTGAAGTTACATGTATTTGAAACGCGCCGACTTTTTACGGCAGCCGTACATATAGCCTAATAACCGGTAGGCTATTTGTACGGCAGTCATAGATTCGATTATATTCGATATGCGGCGGCATTAGCGTCGAACGCTAGCGTTAGCGTTATGCGCATATGAGTAGAATAAGGTTAATATTAGGGTTAGGGTGTAGCGTTAGCATTAGGGTTAGAGCTACCTAATAGGCGCAGATTGCTCCCAGTGAAAAAAGAGGGTAAGTTTGGTTAAGGGTGTAGGTCAAAATTTTCCTGCTTATTTTTCACTGGGCAGTCTACACCCTTAACAAAACTTCCCCCCTATTTTCACTGAACAATCTATATACCGTTAACAAGGAGCCCAAAAAGAGGGGGGCTTGAGCCTGTAAGTAGGGGGGGACTTGCGCCCGATTTCGACTCCCGTTTTTTCGGGACAGAAGCCACTGATTTCAGAGAATTACGTGACCATAGATGGACACTAAGGCTTAAACATCGGTCATGAACTGCAGTATGCTGGAGGCAAGCATTACACTTGCCGACTGCACGCAACCCGTGATACTCTGCTAGTATTGAGGTTGTCAGTTGGCCGACTGCCGCGTGTCTCTGCGGTACCGTCGCAGGGACACGGCCTTAGCTGGTACGGTGCTCGTACGTTCCAGCTGAGGCCGCTATTTTATATTTATCCGACAACTGTAGGCTATTGATACCTCTGCAGTATAAATATCGTGTGCTTATTTGAAAATGTATCCAGGGTTCCATTTTTACACGCGAAAGCAGCTACTGCTTTCAGCGTGTCTTAGCCATCGCAATTCTGTCCGTCTGTCTTCCGTCTGTCACACGGGTGGATAGTCAAAAACGGTGCAAGCTAGGATCATCAAATCTTCACCGACGGCTGCCTGGAAGACTATAGTTTCAGCAACCTTATAGCTTTTCCATAAATTCGAAGGGGGTCACCCCGAACGAACCGGAACTGCTGTAGGCTTTCGCGCGTCTCGTGAGCATTATCTCAAATTTCTTGTTAGATCCAGTACTATGTGAAGTCTACGCATAAATACAAGGTGTTTTAATGACGTTAAATCTTTCACATGAAACGCAGTGGTAATGTACACGACGGAACAGATTTGGTTAATCGCACACTGGCCTACAAATACAATGTACATAACACTTCATAACTTCAAACACTATACCTTCGCTGTGGAATGGTAGACTCTTTAATATGGAAAACCATCCAGGAGCCACTGCTATAAATTAAATTTCTCAAATTATGAATACGAAAGTTGTAAAAATCCATTTTATGTTCATCAGAATAGCGGTCGTCGGGATTATATTTAAATCTGACGACGTCACGTCGTCACGTCGACTGTCGCGTAAAACAACAGAAATTTAGTAAAAAAACAAGATTCGTGATTAAAATCTTGTTTTAAAAATCATCAACTCGTGTCAACTGCAAACATGCACATTGCACAACCAACTCATTTGGACCCCTAAAACGCCAGCAAAATATAAAATCTAAAACACGGAAGTTGAAGTTTAAACGTCGGCATATTACGAAAATGCCGGCAAAATGCGTCTATAAAACTGCTTAAAATGCGAGGCACTAAGTGTCAGAAAGAAATCTGATGTCTTGAAACGAATAGCGTTTTGGTAAAAAAACGTGCGAGAAACAGCACATAATATGGGACAAAACAACATGCATGATTCGTGCATCATTTCAATTGAAAGACGCCAGACACAAAAGTCACTTTATTTGTCGTGCTTTAAGCCATTTGTAAGTTATCTGCAGTGTTGTCTACTGCATCATGTTTATTACATACGGCTTACTGGTGTCATCTACTGGTCCACACATTACATGTAGCACTCGATTTAAAAACTTGGTATACTCGACAGGTGCTGAAATCTAGGCCAATTTGGCTGCAGAAAAATCTAGGCAACCGTAAAAGAAGTCACATGTCATGCAAAAGTCATACGTTTCCAGTTCTATATAGGCCTAAGCCAAGTACAACTTATTGGTATTTGACACATCATGGCTAAAACCTTTTCATTCAAAAATTATGAGTTTACTTTGAGAGGACTTCATGAATCTTGACGACATTGAAAAAACGCAGTCAAGTACACAGGGTGAGTGGCAAACTGCTGGATACAATCTGTACATTGGCAGCAGAAGAGACATCAAGCAACAAATATGCACAACACGATCTAAGGAGCCTACGAACCTACGAACACTGCTTCACATTTTATCAGCACGTATACAACTCTATGTACATTCACACTCCACGCAACAATTGTGAACTATCCAATGGCTGACTGAATAATGGCCAACAGCTAAGGATTACTGGTGTGTATCAGTATTACAACCAATTACTAATGGCCACAGTACTTCTATTTATACAGTATAACTTTATAATAATATTTATTTACGTATTCAATAAGTAAGTCAGTGCTAAAAAGTAGATGCTGTTATATGTCAAAAAAACAACCGACTCTGCACATAAAAATAACTATGAACGAATCAGATGAGGCGCCATATTACGTTATTAACATAAAAAAATAAAAATTATTTTCTTCTGCTAATATTTTTTCCCCAGAGATCTGCAAATAATCTTGCACTGACCATAATATGCATGTGTAACAGAAATTCACAATTTTCTGTTATGACTTCGACAGTAATGCATCACTGGTCTGAGATACAAGTGAAAAATTCTACGAGCTAACGCATGCACAGCGTTGCACGAGCCCATTCATGCAAATAATATCTGCCGATGAAAAATCGACGTAACTATCATTCTGCCAAGCACAATACTATGGCTGATATTTTGTGAACTTGAGTCAAAATGCGCAAGTTTTAGTCTACCCACAACTTGCAATAAAGTAACGCGGATGGCAGCCGTTGTGAGAAATGCACAGTCCACCATCCACATCTACAGTAGGCCTACAGTCTGAATGACTAAGTGAGCAACTGACCAAGATGCATGGTTTCTGTAAAATAACTGACGAGGCCATTAGAACGCCGCTGCAACAGAAGCCACCACACAGAAGGAACAGCGGGAAAATGCTCCCGGTACCCACCCAATACATCATAGCACAACTGGGGAAAAAGTAGCCTATCAATACATACGAAATCAACTGCTCAATATTCGCAAAAATATAATAGCAAAAACTGCCATCACGAGAAGCCTTAATTTTCGAAGCTAAATTTTCACCATAATCACTTGCACTCTGCCCCGAACTCTGCCCCGAACGCCACTGTGGGAAGTTTGTGCTCTCCCCAGACCTCCTAAGTAGTCGGCACGGAAGCGCAACAGTCCCGCCATTCCTCACCTCTTTGACGCCTTGTGTCTTGATCAACAAGTTTTCTTAGTCCGTTCCTAAGTCACGCCCATGACTGCTGCAAACAACCCTATCAAACGGCACGTATCTAGCCTTACTGGACCACTGGCATAATTATGGCACACAGGCGCAGCCACTGTGGGTGTTGTGGTGTCCGGACACCACGAAAATTTTTACGTGGGTGTCCAAAATCCCCAACTTTTTGGCAGCTTCATAGGTCCACTGTGTAACAGTGTTTGATAGAAACGTGGAGCTTTTAATGAATTCAGCTTTTATTGTAAAGTTCCACTGACATAGTATTATCGTACTTTTTGCATATATAAAAAGGCGAGCAGGGACAAGAAACTAAAATATTACGAAATTTCAGATTTGTATATACCGAACTGGACACCCTCAGTATTGAATACGTGACTGCGGCCTGCTGTGGCATGACCACATCTTGTGTCAAACATCAGCTAATGTTCACAGCTGACGACGAATAACACAGTTGCATCTTGCGGTCGTGTCAATAAACTAAGCGTACGAGTCGCCGGGTCGGCCGTGATAGTCTCCGATGAATGAACCGTCCTCCGTGAACTTTCCCGCGTCGATGTCCCCATACTCATTCAGCGATTCAGCGTCGTCATCACTGTCGCCCTTGATAGAGTCGCCCAGTCCACCATTTCCCGCCTTCATAGGATCTGCGTCCCTACACACAGATCACGTCGTCTATGCATTAGGTTTGTCGCCGGACATTAATGTCAATAAGATAAATTACTGCTATAATCTAGAAGCGTTCACATGAGAAAAACTGTGAAAAAAGCGCCAAGCTCACATATAATCAACCAGACAGAATCAAATGACATCATGTGACAAACAATATCATAAACAACTCTCAGGGCACTAAGGCGATCGTGAGCTGAACTGAACTAAACTGATGTGACGAAAATATCGCAACTGCATACGACCAAAGCAATGTAGTCTCGAGACCATGCTCTTGATCTCTAAACCAGTCTCGAGACCAAAAACTGCGGTCTTGCTCTTGCACTAAAGTTTACGATCTTAGGCTTAGTTAACCTGGTCGAGTTGGTGGTCTTGTTATCGAAATGTGTCTGGTCTTAGTTCTGAGAACTTGATCTCCTTTACATCTCTGGTAGTGGCATATGAATACGTTTATTCGCAGCAATTATAGTACAGCACAGTGTACAGAGAAGACAGAGACAAACATAAAGCCACTAATGCAACACGTGAACAATATAACACACTTTAACTAATGAATTGGACGAACCATACAATTGACAAATACAATATATTTCGTCGCTTAATTATACTAATTTACAACTGACGGCATCTGACTTACGGCCGTCGGTAAGGCTGCAGGGCGCTCTCTGCCAGTTCCCTCTCAGGATTCTTGTGATCTTTCTTCTCCTTCTTATCAACTGCAAAAGCAAACAAACTTCTCACGACAAACTACGCCAATTATTTTAAACACATGTCATAGCTATTTGCCACCTACACACAATAGGCCCGCTAAGAGTCCAGTGCTCTCACCTTCATAACGTACGTCGCCAAAATGGCAGCCAGCCCAATTTCTTGGAGACGTCTGCTTTTACCTCACTCGGAGCAATACAATACTGCCACCTAGTAGAAATAGTGTCATCGCATCGATTTTGGCTCTTGCTTTTTACCTTTACTTTTTGGCGCAATTGGCTATGCAAAATTTCATTGAAAAATCCACCCATGAGAGTTTCTGAGTAACCTGCCGGACAGAAGATAGAAAAACAGACAGAGTAAAGTAAGTAAGTAAGTAATTAGTAAATTTATATAGCGGACAACGTTCTGAGAAAACCTCAAAAACAGAAATCTGAAGTGAGAGATGACTGTTACCGTAGTAAGTGTCTCCCCTGCAGCGTGGACAGCAGATGCAGCAGATGATTATGATAATGAGGATCAGCAGCAGAATGGCCAAGATCACCAGAACCCACCAGAAATCAGTTATACTGGCACCGGCCAGCACCGCGGCTGCAACGCATTGCAATAGGCCTGTTACAGTATGTGCAACATAATGCTGGCAATAAACGTAATGGCAACTCTTATGGTGATGTAGGCTATGTGCATAGAATGTTTGCATCATTTAGCAGTTAGCAGCTTATCATCATAGTCAAATAAGTTAGGCTTAACTGCAGTTAAAGCTATTTCTTCCTGAAAACCAAGCTTCTCATATATTCTGGTGATATCTAGCCTGAACAGGTTCACAGTCCACACCACAAACTTCATAATGAATTATGATAGATACTATAATCAATGCAAACGGACAGAAAACACAAGAATTTCGTGCGTTTGCTTACCGGCAGGTGTCGTTTCGTCCTCCGGTAGAACTGGCGGCGGGTCGATGGTTAGAGTGAAGTTAGCTACATCCGTGCTGTAGCCGTTCGTAGCCCGGCACTGGTAGCCTCCAGTCAACATCGCCCATCCTTCGGTGTCATTGGTTTTAACCGCGAACGCCAGCATGGTTCCGTTCTGCGAGACTGTCACGTTGACGCGCCCCGTGTTGCTGACGACGGGACGTCGGCTGCCGACCCGGTACCAGCCTACAGTGACCGGAGTCAGGTCGTCTCCAGTCGCCGTGCAGTGGAACTCGGCGTAAGACTCATCGTAGGCCAGGTGAACGCTCTCCGGCTTGCCAATGATCCGCGTCCGCACTGAGCAGCAATTCACACACATACGTATGCACGAACGTACGACATGAGGTAAATACAACAAGAAATATTTTAATTAGAAGTGATCAGCGGCGTCGTCGTGGCAAAGGGGTGGAACAGGGAGACAATTGCTCCTTCCCCTACTTATTAGCTTGTTGGAAAAGTTTCTTGTCAACGAAAAATGTTGTCTCTAAAAATACAAAATCTGGGGCTAAAAATCCCCAGTTTGTGAATTTAGGGGCAAAATTGAAATTCTGACTAGGCGTAACCTCTTCTGTTGAAAATTTAGACATGTCGGTCGGAAAAGTGCCACTTCCTGCCCCAACTTACAACCTACGAGGCCTCTACATAAACGTAAGAAACTTACGACACGTGGAAAAATATTTCAATTGGATGCAATCAGAGATGTCAGACCTGTGAGACGAGACAGGCGCCGCTACTTAGCCCAGCGAATACAATGGATTCGTGATCAGTGATCCAGAATTCACAGAATAATCCGGATCGACACCAAACTTCAATCATCACTTCCACTTCCTCCCTGAGTCAATGCCCAAACCCTCTCAAAAATTCATCAAAATATGTTCGTGAATCTCAATTCAACAAGCGATCAAAAGCGACCAGACTCGGCGCACAGATTAGGCCTACAGGAAACCTGTGTCATATACCTGGAGTGGAGACCTGGACTGTCGACCTATGGAATTGAAAAGTAACACAAGCTAGCGTAGTCCTGTCCTGAGGCATATTCACACTCACTTTGGTCCTTAGTTTTTCTGTACTTGCCTGTTTTCATGATAGACGTCAGTATGGGCAGAAGAACAGTCATACGGACGGACGGACAAGCAAGAGGTGTAAGACGTGGCGGATAAGACGATCACAATTCTGAGCAACTGACAAAACTATATGAAATGCACTAGAGACTTACGCAGAACGTTGATGTAGGCGTCGACAAACTGCTCGCCGTGCACGTTGCTGGCATTGCACTGGATGACCTGTAGATCGGTCGTACGATCAGCGCCATCACAGTTTTTACACGCACTGTCCAGTATCAGCTCGTTGTCAACCACCCGCATTCGACTCGGCATCTGAGACACTACACGTACACTTCATTTGTACGTAGTGACACACAGAAGGGAAACGACACTATATACTACAGTCGCTCAATGCTGCCAAATTTATTAGATACAAACTGAGTGCAATAGCCATGCTGGAGTTTATTCAGCTCGATATTAGGCCTACCACTAAAATAAATCATCGTCATCATTATCATCATGATTCATCATCACAAAGCGTGGTTCGAGTAATAAGCATTATTTTTAGGACCACGAAAGTAAATATTATTGTAAACGGAAATGTCTTTGAGATGTTGCCTGAAGACATTGCATGATATTAATAAAGCAATCGGACTTGAAACGTTTTTGTATAGCACAACTGGTGTCAAAACACACCGATGTAATTATGAACGACTTACAATCAAGCGGCTCGCCGTTACGCAGCCAAGTGATGTCTGCTAGCGGTTCAGCTGACACTCTGCATGGCAATCGCACTTGATCACCTTCAGTCACGTTCACAGACTGTAACTTGTCTCTCGCTGACAAGAACTTGGGCTCCCCTGCAGTGACAAATACACACACCATACACACATTAATCATCACAGTAAGACTCACAGAACCCCCGCGCTGGAGGTACTACGGCGTATAGGGGCGCGTCTTCCGGCTGGCCGATGGAGGAAGCCCTTTGTGAGGTGACTCTGCACAAGGGTTGTGCCGAATAATACAAAATAAAGCACCGTGGACCAACAGTACCCAGTAGCTACTTCTATGAAGTAGCATAAGAAGGTTGACTCCTCACACAGCTTAAAGTGCTGATTTGAGGTTATACCGTGGAACAGTCGCAGTTCAAGCAAGGCTGATCTCTCAGCCAGCTAAGGGTGCTAATTTGAGATCATGCCTTGATGGGGTTCATTGGTTGATTGCTTGGTTGGTGCCCGCCTGGTCTGTAATCTAGTTGTGTGCGCTGTGCAGCTTCGCTGTCCCTGTCATGTCTTAGGTTAGGCGGGGCGTTGGAGACACTCTTGCCAGGGTGATTTTTGAGTCAGGCAGGGATTTCCAGTAGATACCGAATGTACTGCAGTTCGGGACTACGGTTTTCCTGTCAGGCTTGGAAATCCTGCATGGGCTCTCCTTTGCCCGGTTTGGCTCTGGAACGTGGCGGGGGTGGTTTGGCTGCACTGCTCATGCGGCTTGTCTGCTGAACAGGTTGGGTCGCCTCCCAGGTGATTAGCTAAGGGGACCATAAATCTTTTGATGAGCCCCACAGTACTTGCTTGGTCAGGGCGATGTGACATGACTGGCAGTGTAGTCAAGTGAGCGGGGGTAATTGCGCTTTTTGTTATTCCTGCCATGACTTATAGTAATTGGGCTTAACAGGATCTAACAGACACCCATGAGATATTGCTTGGTTGGTGCCCGCCTGATCTGTGGTCTGGTCATGTGCGCTGGGTGGCCTCGCTGTTCCTGTCATGTCTCGGAGTTGGGTAGAGCATTGGAGAGGCTATTGCGGGGATGATGGGTCAGACTGGGACTCTGGTAGATACCGAAGGCACTGTAGTTGGGGACTATGGTTTTCCTGTCTGGCTTGGAAACCCTGCGATGGCTCTCGTTGCCTCGTTTGGCTCGGGGGCATAGCGGGGGTGGGTGGCTGCACTGCTCATGTGGCTGGTCTGCTGTTGGGTTGGGCCGCTTGCCAGGTGGTTTCCTGTGGGGTCTGTGAAATCCTTTGGTGAGCCCCATAGTATGGAGAGTAGTCATG
>Ga0209367_1013789_pt1 | contig 10352 bp, 6 predicted proteins | sample WorMetLIZISLAND2_FD_187412 | JGI IMG/M metagenome (GOLD analysis project Ga0209367, IMG submission 187412) | Marine gutless worms symbiont microbial communities from Max Planck institute for Marine Microbiology, Germany - Olavius geniculatus... ...
GGTATACGCCGAATGCGCATTGTCGACTTAGGGTAGGTCAACATGAGCGCTTATAACTTAGTTCGTGGTGGACGGAATTTGACAAAATTTTTTCTTTTCAACGCCGAAAAGATCGCTCTCATCAACGCCATTTAGATTTTGTCGCCATCTTTATCATTTCCAGAGATATTCGCGGTCAAACTCGAAAGTTGTCGTAAAACGTACTAAATTTTGGACGTTTTTTGCCCTCCCAAATTTTAAGGGGGGCGCTGCCCCTAAATTTTGTACTTGCGTTAACACCCCAACCTAGAGACGCGTCAAGTGCTAAAATTTCGTCGGACTATACCTCCTAACTCCGAAGTTATAAGCGCTCCTTTATTGCATTTCAAGCCAATTTTTGACTCCCCTATGAAAAAAGTTGTAAGGGGGCCCCCGCCCCTGGTGGGGGGTGCGCTAGTAAGACTTGGTGATTCTCTAGCACGCGTAAAAATTTGGGGGTGCAGCACCCCCTAGGGGCCGAAATATGGTCTTCCGAAAAATGCGCTTAGGGTATGTCAACATGAGCACTCATAACTTTATCCGTAGTGGACCGAATTTCACAAAATTTTTTTTGTTCAATGCCGAAAGGATCGCTCTCGTCAACGCCGTTTAGATTTTGTCGCTATCTTTATCGGTTCCAGAGATATTCACGGTCAAACTCGAAAGTTGTCATAAAACGTACTGAATTTTGGACGTTTTTTGCCCTCCCAAATTTTAAGGGGGCGGTGACCTCAAATTTCGTACTTGCGTTAACACCCCAACCTAGAGCCGCGTCACGTGCCAAAGTTTTGTCAAGCTACATCCCCGAACTCCGAAGTTATAAGCGCTCATTTATTGCATTTTAAGCCAATTTTTGACTCCCCTTTGTAAAAAGTTGTAACGGGGGCCCCTGTCCCAGGTGGAGGGTGCGCTAGTAAGACTTGGTCATTCTCTAGCGCGTGTAAAAATTTGGGGGTGCAGCACCCCCTAGGGGCCGAAATATGGTCTTCCAAAAAATGCGCTTTAGGGGGGTACGATACAACATCTAAATCTCCTAGGTCACTGGACCAAACTTCACCGGACTTGTTTCGCCTAACGCAGGAGGAATCACCATAGACGGAATGACTATCCGATTTTGTATATCTTCATCCGTTTCGGAGATATTCGCCGTCGAACTTCGAAGTCATCCGAAATCGGGCTAAATTTTGCACGTTTTTGGCCCCTGAAATTTTTTTGGGGTGCACCCCCCAAATTTTGGACCGGCATTATAAAATTCGGCCCATTGCGGACCATCGTGCAAAATTTCACGCCAGTCGGCCCACGCATCTCGGAGATTTCGCGAGTGGAAAAAAAACATCACGCGTAAAACATAAGTCCTTCCGTAAACTATCGTTTTCAGGCGAACTAATTATCCATGTTTGTTAGTGGTTCAGTTATAAAGTATGCAGCGTAACAGTTTGCTTAGCAGGCATGCAATCACAATGGTCTGCCATCAAAACCGAGAATGGCAAAACCGAGAACGATAACACCGGGAAACAGCAATGTAGGCTTAGGTTTTGGGAACAGAGTTAGGGATTAGGAGTAGTGGAAGGGTTAGACATAGCTATCGTTAGTGATTAGGGTCAGGGACATGGTTCACGCAGTGGCATTGTCTGACTTTCCCAGTATTGTCGTTACCATTTTTGACAGGGAACTGATCACAACACTGTTTCATAGGTAAATATTTGTATGCACTGAAAGCGCAGTCGGTAATGGGCCGCTATAGCGAAGGGCCGCCATAGCCAGGTTTGGACTAAAATTCACGTCGACAGACGTGTCATTACGCTTTACATTCGCATTCACCAGGGAGCGACAATTTCACGTGTAATTTAGTATGACTTTGTGCTTAATATTAAAATTACAGTTTTTGCCTCCAGTTACGGTTAACATTAGGCTTAGGGTTTGAGTTTAGGGTAAGGGTTATGGATCAGGTTAGGGTTAGCATTTTTCAAAGATTTATGTGACAAAGATGCACATCATAAATTAGTGTACAATATGGACAGACGAATAATTATGCAACATTCACATTCACCAGGCAGCGACAATTTCACACGTAATATAGTACAATTTTGGGTAAACATGCAGTTTAGCGGCCTAAACCAAATTCAAAGTCAACTTACTGCCTATACGGGCCAAAGCGTGCATGCGGTCAGTTAACCCTAACCCTAATCCTAACTCTAACCCTAACCCTAACCTAACCCTAACTCTAAACCTAAGCCTAACCCTAAGCTTCGCCTGTATATAGGCGGTAAGTTGACTTTGAATTTCGTTTAGGCCGCTAAACTGCATGTTTACCCAATTTTGTGCTTAATATTAAAATTACGGTTTTCGCGGACCCAAACCATGCAGTCTGCCTTGTGCTAGTGGTTTTTGTTAAGCTTGACACCTAATGGACTGCTAAACTACACTGACTTAGTTATGTGAACTTTCTGTTACTAAAACTTGCTGATATACTGGTACAAGCTCATTCACTTATTTCAGCAGCCTTCAGTAAAGGAAAAAATAAGTGCTAAACAGAGACGACTGAAAAGTGAAAACAAGTTCGAAATCGGAAAGAGAATACGGCGCTGTGACAGGTGTGTGTAAAACGACATCGCTATACGGAACCGTGACTCGAGCCACGCCTTCAGCAACAAGGACCGCCAATGCCCAATGGACCTCAAATGAGCGCGTCAAAAAATCAATTTACCGTGCGCAAATCGCACACGCTTACCGACGGCGTATAAAGGAAGAGTTGCATGGCCGCTTTTTTGTTAATGTTGTTGCTAACTTTGCTATTACTTACTTATGAGCAGAAAAATAACTTTAGAAATATTTCAGGCTGTTTTGGCTACAGCAGTGTCGACATGAGATTCTGCTCAGCTGGTATTCAGGATTCGAATCATTGTGAACCTTTAGCTTTTTACTACGAAAAACCTGCGGCCCCAGGAACCATATCCAGGGTCATAGAAGCATAAAATATTTATAGCTCCGTGATCCAGGGTGTCCTTAAAATGACGTAATACCACCCGAGATGTCATACAATACACTTCAGAACAAGGACGTTCTATTAGAAGTTCATTGCTTCAGAAATTCAGACCGTACAGGGACATGGAAATTAGACCTAACCGCGCCTTCAAATTCAATGGATAGGCCATTCGAGCTCGCGCAGTCAATATCATTTTCTGCACCACATTGGAGCAAAGAATTTTGCTCACGACGCATCACTAACAGTGAAAAAAAGTGTAAACAAACATAATGGCCGAAGGGGGTGTGTTAGCTAGTGTAAGTGAAAATATAACTGCAGAAAATGCTAACGAAGTTGAATCTGTTGAATTGTTGAATGAATTAGCTGGTGATTACGCTGAGTATATGCAGATAAATTGCTTAAAAGAGGTACTGATTTTGTAGGTTAATCTGTGATGCTACAGTTTTATTGCACGAGGCTGCAGTGGCGGAAAATCCGCCGCGCTAAGTGCCGTCCATTTGCTGGAGTGGCGGAATTTCCGCCCGGCAAAAAAAAATGCTGCAGCGGCGGAAATACCGACCAAGGCCATTCGTGTCCGATGTCGCCGTATCGAGCGGCACGGACACGGCGCCACCGGAGCAACTGCCCGACCTCGGCCGCAGCCTCACGGGTCGGCAATCCGGCCAAGCAGCTCCTCAAGCTAGGAACTATCATTGGATAGCCGCTTGGCAAGTTTTGTCATATGCCTGCACCAGCCTCAATATCTAAGCCATACTGCACAGTAATATATGGTGTCCACTATTGTTTACATAATCTTTCTAAAACGCTAACCCTAACCCAAACCCTAAATTTAACCCTAACTCTAAACACTAACCCTATCCCTAACCCTAATGGTAATTACTGAACCATACACGACAATATAGACACAAATTGTAATCTCTGCCAGCTCGCCATACCGCCATAACCGATAATCACTTGCAACGTGATGCCACATGTTGCACACAAGCTGTTAAAGTATTATTATAAGTTACATTCTACAAAAAAACAACTTTCACTTGAGCTATACTGTAATATAATACTGAATAAGACTGATATCGCTATAATTATTCATATCGGAAATGAGCAATTCAGTATAGCATCGGAGCAAATTGCGCCAAAACCATTCAACTGAATTGCTTTAAAACTGAAGAATACGAATACATTATTACGAGAAGAAACGTTAGTTACGACAGCGAAGAGAAAAAAGCTGCAAAATGTTTGTATGCACGAGGACTTGAACCCGAGACCTTTCGCGCAGCAGATGCGCACGCTACCAGTGCTGTCAAAAGTATCCAACTTGAGTACTTGGTAAAAAGTACGAGTAACTGGCCAAAAAGTTACTCCGTTACAAAGTAAAAGTAACTCCCAAAAAAGTTACTCAAGTAAAAAGTAAAAAGTAGTGGTCTAAAAAAGTAAAAGTAAAAGTAACTTTTCTGGCAAAAACAACAGTTCAACGCTGTTCAATATTTATATTCTTGTCTTCTTACGAACGTTATCTCAATAACACACCATGCTGATTAATGCACAAAAATAGATGTTCTTCAAATAAACTAGGCCTATTGAAGTTCAAACGTTCATAAGTTTCTTGGTAATGGAAATTAACAAGGAGACGAAAGCTGCACTATTAAAAGTCAACGGACAAAAACAGATGTTTCTAACTAAAGCAACAGACTCAGTTAACTATCTCACTCTAACTAACTGACCCAGTGACTGCGAACTGACAAAGGACTACTAGCATACACTGCCTAGCAGCCAGCCCAGGAACGATCGCTGGTAATAACATCAGTTGCCGCTGTAGCCGGTGTCGGCTTGACCGACTACCACCTCGCCGTGTAGGCATGCATTGTCCACTGCATTTACCACTACCAGCACGGCCAGTGCTGACGTAACCAGACGCTGCATCTTGCGCTGCAGGGGCCCCGCACCACAATGAATGCAGCACTGCAGTCTATTCATCAGCACACAGACGGTATCAGCCGCTGACAAATTGACACCCTTTGGTTTCAGGTTGCGATTTCCTGGTATATTGACCCATTAGCGTTTACGACCGAGTCCTACATTTTTACTTGTAACGCAAGTATTTGGGAATGTAACAAAGTAAAAGTACAAGTAACCAACCGCTCAAAAAGTTACTCCGTTACAAGTAAAAGTACTTGATATTATTCTTACTTCGTTACAAGTAAAAAGTAATACTTTTTACTTTTTACTTGTAACGAAAGTATTTTCACTTCGTTACCGAACAGCACTGCACGCTACCAGTAGAATGCGCAAAGGCTATAGTCACAGCTGCTTCAGTAGTGCTATTTATGGAGCACCGAAAACAGACACATACTTTGTTTTCGGTTTCCGCCACTCCAGCAAATGGATGGCACATAATGCGGCGGAATTTCCACCACTCGAGATTTCTTCTTTTTTGTATTTCTAAGGTGGCCAGTCGTTTTATCACTAGCCCATTTATCATAGACCAAAATCTACCATATGACCCTGCTGCACCCCTGGGAGAAGTCTGCCAATCATTTCTCTGGTTGGATATTCAACGTACTTCAAAATTCTGCTTGTCTTCCACGGATCTGTTGTGGCTTAAAGGAGATATACAGGGTTGTCCAAAAAACCGAAAAAATGTCTAATATGTGCTATAACTCAGCTTGTATATGAAGTAAGTCTTAGATTTTTGCATCAAATAGGGTGTTTTCAGCATCGAGGAATTAAATGGTGACACTCAAATTTTACACTGACTGACCCTAGTTGGCATGGTAACGAGATTTGGGGAATTTTGACAAAAATGCCATATCTCAGCTTGTGTAAAAAACATGTTGCAGATTTTCGCATCAAACATGGTGTTTCCAAGGACTGGTGTAGCTATTCTGTGTGAAGCTTTATAAAAATAAAAAATAAACTAGAAATTTGGGGCAAAGCCCAACGTGAGTCCGCCCGGCGCCCTAAGTCCGATTGGGGGAAATTAGGGGGCAGGTAAAATCCCCGGCATCAAATTAACGTGGCCCGAACTCAAATGCATTGGTATACGCCGAACGCACATTGTCGACTTAGGGTAGGTCAACATGAGCGCTTATAACTTTGTTCGTAGTGGACCGAATTTCACAAAATTTCTTTTGTTCAACGCCTAAAAGATCGCTTTCGTCAACGCCATTTACATGTTGTCGCTATCTTCATTGGTTCCAGAGATATTTGCGTTCAAACTCAAAAGTTGTTGTAAATCGCACCGATTTTTGCACGTTTTTTGCTTTCCCAAATTTTAAGGGGGGCGGTGCCCGCAAAAGTTGTACTTGCATTAACACCCCAACCTAGAGCCGCGTCAAGTGCCAAAGTTTCGTCGGGCTACACCCCCTAACTCTGAAGTTATAAGCGCTCATTTATTGCATTTTAAACCAATTTTTGACCCCCTCTTTGAGAAAAGTTGTAAGGGGGGCCCCCGTCCCAGGTGGGGGGTGCACTAGTAAGACTTGGTCATTCTCTAGCGCTTGTAAAAATTTGGGGGTGCAGCACCCCCTAGGGGCCAAAATATGTTCTTCCGAAAAATGCGCTTTAGGTGGGTACGATTTCACATCGAGATCTCCAAGGTCACTGGACCAAACTTCACCGGACTTGTTTCGCCTAGCGCAGGAGGAATCGCGGTAGACGGAATAAAAATCTGATTTTGAATATCTTCATTCGTTTCGGAGATATTCGCCGCCGAACTTCGAATTCGTCCGAAATCGGGCCAAATTTTGAATGTTTTTGGCCCCTGAAATTTTTTTGGGGTGTGTACCCCAAAATTTTGGACCAGCATTCTAAAATTCGGCCCAGTACTGACCATCGTGCAAAATTTCGCGCCAGTCGGCCTATGCATCTCAGAGATCTGATGCTTGGAAAAAAATAAAAAAAACATCTGCAGTAAAACAGAAGTTCTTCCGAAAACTATCTTTTTTGGGCGGACTAAAAAAACTAGAAATTTGGGGCAAAGCCCAACGTGAGTCCGCTCTGCGCCCTAAGTCCGATTAGGGAGAAATTAGGGGTCGGGGCAAAATTTCCTCGGCACCAAAGTCACGTGGCCCGAGCTCAAATGCACTGGCATACGCCGAATGCGCATTGTCGACTTAGGGTAGGTCAACATGAGCGCTTATAACTTTGTTCGTAGTGGACCGAATTTCACAAATTTTTTTTTGTTCAACGCTCAAAGGATCCTTCTTGTCAAGGCCGTTTAGATTTTGTCACTGTCTTCATCGGTTTCAGAGATATTTGCGGTCAAACTCGAAAGTTGTCGTAAAACGTACTAAATTTTGGACGTTTTTTGCCCTCCCAAATTTTAATGGGGGTGATGCCCCCAAATTTCGTACTTGCGTTAACACCCCATCTTAGAGGCGCGTCAAGTGCCAAAGTTTCGTCGGGCTACACCCCCTAACTCCGAAGTTATAAGCGCTCATTTATTGCATTTTGAGCCAATTTTTGACTCCCCTTTGAAAAAAGTTGTAAGGGAGGCCCCTGCCCCCGATGGGGGGTGCGCTAGTAAGACTTGGTCATTCTCTAGTGCGTGTAAAAAGTTGGGGGCGCAGCACCCCCTATGGGCCGAAATATGGTCTTCCGAAATATGCAATTTTGGTGGGTACGATTTCACATTGAGATCTCCAAGGTCACTGGACCAAACTTCACCGGACTTGTTTCGCCTAACGCAGGAGGAATCGCGGTAGATGGAATAAAAATCCGATTTTGAAAATCTTCATCCGTTTCGGATAGGGATGTAATCCAATATTTGATTATTCGGTATTTCTTCGATTTGTTCGAATTCCGAATTAGATTTTGGGTTGTTTGATATTCGGATTTATTTGTTAATTTATGCGGCAATATATGTTGAATGTACAATAAACCATAGTTGCTGCAAACAAACATACATCATTTGGACGTCTGATAGAACAATGCATGGTCGATCGTCGAAAGTTCTACATTATGCCGGTTATTGTAATTGTTAACTAGCGGACTTATAGCGGTACCATAAAAAATCAAATTTCGAACAAAATTCGAATAATGTAATTCAAATTCCGAATAATGAAAAAATTCGAATAACACATCCCTAGTTTCGGAGATATTCGCCGCCGAACTTCGAAGTCGTCCAAAATTGGGCTAAATTTTGCATGTTTTTGGCCCCTGAAATTTTTTTAGGGTGTGCCCCCCAAAATTTTGGACCAGCATTATAAAATTGGGCCTAGTACTGACCGTCGTGCAAAATTTCATGCCGGTCGGCCCACACATCTCGAAGATCTCGCGTTCCAAAAAAAATAAATAAACATCTGGGATAAAACTTAAGTCCGCTCCGCAAGCTATCGCTTCCGGGCGGACTAATAATTGTCTCTGCAACATACAGTGTGTTTTACATTTACAACAAGGGAAAATATAGTAAAATTATTGCAAATTCAATATTTTTTGCAGTTATTTTGATAAATGTGTATAAGATATGACAATCAGTAGTTAATTTGGGTTTTTGTCCATTAATTTACCCACATGAGAATTAGCTAAGTTTAGGGTTAGGGTAAGGGTTAAGGTTAAGGTCAGGTTTAGGGTTATGCTTAGCATTAGTGACAATGATAATAATTTGGGTGCAGGTGAATTAGTGGACAAGTACTTTAATTAGCATTTACAGTGGCATATTCATGGAATTATATATAGTGCCATGTAGTGATGGTTCTCCCTCTCTCAATAATTCAACCTATGAAAACTTTGCTGTTTCTACAAGATGTCAAAAAATTAAAAGTTTTTGCTTAACAGGAACTTTGCCTCTTGACCCCCAACTGAAAGGTTCTGCTGCTGCAGGACCTCACTGGGGGGGGGGCACTTGTAGCTTGTTTTCATTTTTTCGGCAACCAATACAGGTCTACATTGTGTGTCATACATGACCTTTTTGTTGGTGTATGCTGCTGTAGCTGAGAATTTTTGCATTTGCAACATACAGAAAATAAGGCAGTGTATGGAGTGGAACGTTAAAAAGCTCAAGCTTTTTGGTATCAAGGGGCTTTGCAATCAGAAACGGTGGAAGCCGGTCAGGGGAGGCCTCACATATTATGTTCATGAGCCTCATGCTAGGTACGAAAAAAATTTTAGTTTTAGAAAAATATACTCAAAAAATAAATTAAGTAAACATGTGGAAAATTTACTCCAAGTTGAGAAGTCTATTACTTTTTAGTAATGAACAGTAGTCTGGGCACACTGCAGCTTATTAAACTATTTTGGCAGAGGCAACACAAACTGTATCTGATTGCATTTCCAAATTTTAGAAAAATGAACAAATTTGCAGCTTCCGTTGAACGTCTAAAAGCCAAGTGTTTCAGCTTCAGGTGGGCTTTGCCCCTCTGATTCCTGGACCTCGCTGGGGGCTCCACCCCTAGACCTTCGTTATGGCGCCTCACAGTTGTATTTGGGATGGCTCAAACTCTGGTGGCGCCAGCACTGTTTGCAATCTGACCCTATTACCAGGGGCTCTGTTTCTGAAGCTCACTAAAGGCTGCGCTCTCAAACCCCAGATACTCCGCTGCACTATTACATTTCAGACACTATTTTGAACGTAATAACAGTAAAACACAAATACAACAATTTGTACCAACAGATATGCAGAAATCTAACACTAATGCGAAAAATTTGTCAAAAATACGGCAAACATTACGAGTTATGTCATCTGCTAAAATGTAAACACAATAAGAGGTGAAATGCAGCAACTTCACTCACCACTTTAACAAAAAAACGTTAGAGAATTTTTTTAAAATTACTAAACATATCGTTTTACATAAAACTGCTTCTGAAATCGTACCCGCCCGAATCAACTTTTTCGGAAGACCATATTTCGGCCCCTAGCGGGTGCTGCATCCCCAAATTTTTACACGCGCTAGAGAATCACCAAGTCTTACTAGCGCACCCCCCCACCGGGGACATGGGTCCTCCTTACAATTTTTTTCACACGAGGGGGTCAAAAATTGGCTTAAAATGTAGTAAAGGAGCGCCTATAATTTCGGAGTTAGGGGGTATAGCCCAACGAAACTTTGGCACTTGATGTGTTGCTATCTAGGCATGATAAATTGTGTACAAGGTTTGGGGGCACCGCCCTCTTAAAATTTTGGAAGGCAAAGAACGTCCAAAATTCGGCATGATTTAGAAAACTTTTGAGTTTGAACGCAGATGTCTTTGAAACAGATAAAGATATCGACAAGCTGTAAACAGCTTTAAAAAGAACTATCTCTCCGGCATTGAACCAAGAAAAAATTGGTTCACTAACAACAAAGTTATAAGCGATCATGTTGACCCACCTTAAGTCGACAATGCGCGTTCTGCGTATGCCAATGCATTTGAC
>Ga0209367_1013790_pt1 | contig 10351 bp, 8 predicted proteins | sample WorMetLIZISLAND2_FD_187412 | JGI IMG/M metagenome (GOLD analysis project Ga0209367, IMG submission 187412) | Marine gutless worms symbiont microbial communities from Max Planck institute for Marine Microbiology, Germany - Olavius geniculatus... ...
ACTTAGACTAAATGTCACGGTAATAATTTTCGTGCATAATAATAATAATAATAATAATAATAATAATAATGCGACACGTGCCACATTCAGAGGCAGTAAACAACCGATATTCATCAATGAAGATTTAAGAATTTCGTTGCCATGGCAATGGGGGTCGGTCAGGGTAAAATGCGATTGGCAGCATTCGATGGCCCATCTCCGAAAACTCCACTGTAGGCGAAAAAATCTCGCCAGAATCTCTTACACAAGCCGAGCTATAGCCAATTTTGTCCCAAATTTTGTTGCCATGGCATCGGGAGTCGGTGGGGAGAGAAAATGGGATTGGCAGCATTCGATGGCTCATCCTCGTAAATCCCCCTATAGGCGCAAAAATCTCGCAAAAATCTTTTACGCAAGCCGAGTTATAGCCAATTTTGTTTCAAATTTCGTTGCCTTGGCAACGGGGGTCAATCGGGGGTAAATATAAATGTCACCCTTAATTAGGCCGTCCTCGAAAACAATATCCCAGAAACAAAAATTACGACTTTTTCTTGCACACAACCGAAGTTATGACAGTTTAAAGAATTTTTAAATTTCCCCCATAGGCGCCATTGTAATTTTTTTTCGAATTTTTTGAATAAATAAGTGAAAAATAACGTTTTTTTATTTTATAACAATAAAAAGGCATTTTCTTGCGCAGAACCGCGTCATTTGACGTATTAAGCGTAAAAATTTTTGTTCTAACGGACTCGCTTGTAGGCGAGTTGAAGTACCAAAAGAAAAAGTAATAAATTTCGAACAGGAGGGGTGTATATTTCACCTATATGGGGAGCAAAAAACCCTGGGCGGATTAAGCCCAAATTTGTTTTGGTGGTAGGCGTTCAGGACATAATGACGCCATTCAAATTTGGTGACGATCGGTTCAGGGGTTTTGGGTTGGCTGAGGGTCAAATTTTGCATTTTCCATAGACTTTGAAGGTCGTCCTTACAACACTCACACTATCGTGTGAGGTGTGATACCCCGTTTACACGACGAAGCTGGCTGGACGAGCTGGCTCGATGCTTGCTCGACGTTTGCTCGACGTTTGCTTAATGATTGGTTGATGGTGTAAACGGGGTATTAGGTTCAATGCAGCTACGTTGCTCTGTACGCGCTTTTATGAGTTGAATCAAATAATATAATATAATTAATAGGCCTAATCACAGGAATAGATATCGCGATGTGCCGAAGTTACGACAGAACGACATGCATCTAGGAGGTTAATTTTCAAAGACCAACAACATGTTGATACGCAATTCTGAATTTACTGTAGAATTATAGGCCAATTATGCGGCCATTAGTCTGTAGGCCGCATTACGCCAATGCGCGTCTTACCGGTCCGTCTGTCTGTCTGTCTGCCTATTCGAGATATTAAATAAAAACAAAAAATAAGACAAAACCAAATCAGTGTAAACTTTTCTGGAGTTAGGAGCAATCGGTGTGTCAATAAATAATCAGCTGAAAAAGGGCAAAGTCGCCGTTCGTCCAATACATAAAGAAAATGACGCATATTTCTTGTATTTACGGTATGTGCAGTGAGTGACTTGACTCACTGTCGAGGCCTGAGTGACGCGCTTGGCAACTGGACGAAGAGGCGCGTTTTTTGTCGGTATTCGGCGGCGCTAATGTCTTTTTAAATTCGACAGTCAGTTTTTAGCCGAACGTGTTCTTAATACACGTGCTAATGCTGGACGTTTGCTAGATCGTGTAAACACCTTATGAAACGCATGTATTGTACCTAACGGGTAGGTCGTAGGAGAAAACGTTTTACACGAATAATTAATCATGTGTGTTAAACTCGGGCATGCAAAATGTCAGCCATTTAGTGCAAGGGAACATTTTCATATTGAGGGTTGAATGGAGGGGAAGCGGTAAAAAATTCAATGAAAAAAACTGACCGTATCTCGGAAACGGTGAGAGATACGGCCAAGGTTACTGTTAATCACTAACAGGAGGTTGCATATTGGCTTTCAAATGACGCGAAATCATCGACTTTGGATGACCTTGAAGGTCACTGACAACCAGTACGCTTGGCTATTCTAGCGACAGCTGGGCTTCTTGCAATTAAGATACTTAGCCTGTATAGGAGTTAAGTCAGTCAGATGGTATAATATTGTAGGGAGGTTGTGATGTGTAATGTAATTGGCTACAGTGTTGTGGGCGTCGCGTATAAACGCCGACGTACGTCAAACTCGAGTCATAGGCTATCTTTTGGCTCCTCGTGTTCGACAAGAAAATCGATCTGAGCTTGGCAACGCGTCTATCGATTCGTCCACGCCGTGATTTCATCAGCGGCAACATCGGCGCGATGTGTCCAATTTCCTATTGTAACTTCATCGATTGATTTCTTTCCGTCTTTTTCTTCGTCTTCGGCGACGTCCGCCTCTTGCGTCGTCGTCGTCGTCGTCGTCGTCAATGCATGGAATCGATTTATAAACGCATGCGCTCAACCGCGTTTGACTCGCATTTCTGTGAACGCCACAAATATACACGCACAGTTTAAGTACGCACACGCGTCGTTAATTGAAGGTTTTCGGCTCTCCTTACGGCTGGTGGGTGCTCGTTGAGTGCTCACTGCTCAACGGTTGCTTAGATCGTGGTTCGTGGAACCGCTGCACATAGGTATTTTACAAAATCGCACAACGCGCATGTTATGAAGATAGACCGCGGTTACGTGAGAAATGAGGGAAAACGTGGCTTTACAACTGTTTTACTTTGCTCGTATTGCAGGAATTGGCCGCAGTCGGCGATCTATTCTTACACTGGGTTCATTTCAGTAAATCTATGGGGGTCTTACTGATCCTTGGGAGACTCAGTCTACGTAACGTAGTACGTACATGTATTGTTTTTGTAGCAGTAACATTGTTTCAAAGGTACAGAGAAAAAACTGAAATCGTGCCCTCCGCGCCCCCAATGACGCCGCGGTATTCTACACGACTTGCTTTTGCGTTGGCCTGTCCAGACTTCGGAGATGGCATCATCAGCAAGCTATGAGGAGCCGCAAGCTAAAAATACTGAACGTTGTGAGGCCAAAACAAGTGCTGACAAATAGACACTCGTCATCATTGCACGGTTGTAAGTGCATGTTTGTGCTCGCATAGGCCTATTGCTGTCGTACTTCATCGCACAAATAATCAACTTTATTCGTCGAAAAAATTCGATAGCATCACAAACAAAAACAGAAAAAAAACTAATGCATACGCATGACAGATACACATAGAGATAGCGATGACATTTGTCAAGATTAGAGTGACGCTTATCCTAGCCGTGATCTTGCACGTGAGAATCTGCATCTTAATAAGAGTGCACTGGCCGAAGAAGCAGTCATATACAACGTGGTGCGGAAAATGTAGAACACACAATGCTTTACGTGATAGATCGATGTCAGGACAACCGAGATGATTATTAAGCTTTATTTACAGCTATTTACATCATGCATAAGAAACACTTCTAGATACGATCAGAGTCGATCATTGCAGTGCAAGGTGATATGTTAAACAAACACTTGAACACGGCGTTTCACATGACCATTCTTTACTGCTGTGATCGATGCTGATCGTTTCTAAAGGTTAAAAGGTCACCTGCCGTATGAAATCGCACAGTGTTAGTTACCTGCCACCCGACGCAGGTGAACGCGCCCCGCCTTAACTTCAACCAGATAGGCCAGTATTCAACTTTCGTACCCCAAAGGGATGGAAGGCTGAGTTGATCTAAAGGTGGTACAGAGCGACAGTAATAAAATGAAATAATAAAAGCCGCGCGCTAGCTTTGGCTTTTATTTTATTTTCTTTCATTTTTGTCGCTGTTTACGCACCTTTAAACTGTCCGATGGTTTGGTCTATGTGCATTCTACTTCCTGATGCGTCGCCTCGTAGAATAGGTTTCTCGTCGACGAGTGGCTCGTCGTGAACTACAACGTTTCAGCTGACCGCATACAAAGATGAGATCAACGCACAGTGCATTATGTCTCTGCATGAGCAGCCGCGGCGACCGACCCACGTTTTACGTTCAGACGTCGATTCACCCTAAAAACAGCGGCTTCTATCCCTGTGCATGGTAGGCGCAGCTTGCGCCCAGTGAAAAATTGGGAAAAGTTTCGTTAAGGGTAAATGCAAAATTGCTGTCACCAGAAGCGCTGTTTTAGCTCAAAATGCACTACAACCCGTTCTGTGGCCGGGCTTTGCCCTGATTCGGGAGGAAGGAGAGGAAGCTAGGGGATCTCAATTCTGATTTGAGGGTGACAGAAGCCACTGCCCACCAACCAACTATATGTGCACTGCAGCGACTTGCGTCTGTATTGTGCTCGATGATGAGGTTGCCCTTGCAGGTTCACCGAGTATAGATCAAGACGTCACGAGGGCGTCAGGCCGACCGACCAATCAGATAGTAATGACCCACAGTCCGTCCTTTCGTCCGTCCGATCGGCCACTAATGGCTGGCCTGCATGGACGTACACCGGACTTCATGCATAATGCGAAATGTCCCGTCACGTATTATTTATTTATGAGGTCAGTATATAGGCCAATACCAGCGGACATTACCACACAGTGCGGACTGTCATTAGCTCAGCACGAAGCGTTGTTCGCATTACTTGTAGTGAATAAGTAAAAATGCCATCAATAAATCAATAAGTCGATCGTGTTTATTATCACCTTCTCGTTGTTGGCAGACTCCTATTGGAGCATAGCGGTGTCGACGACTTGACGCCACTGCCGGTGATCTGCAGCGAGACGCCAGGCCGAGTGAACGCCGGTGCTGAAGGGCTGGACGTCCCCGGACACGGTCCTCAACCATGTATCACGAGGACGTCCTCTCGGTGTTCTCCATCCTGCAGGCGGGTTGCTCATTGCAGCTACCGCGACCCTGTGGTGGTGTTCCTCATATGATCTTCTAGCCAGATGGCCGAAAAGTTGAAGCCTTCTCATGCGCACCAACTTGGAGGCAGCGGAGCATCCTGTTGTACTTCTCACTTCGGCATTTGTGACAAGGCGTGTGTATGGAATGCGAAGTATTCTCCTTTGCCACCACTTGTCAAAGGCATCTATTTTGGCTGAGAGTTGCTTGGTCACTGTCCGAGCGTCACAACAGTACAGTAGGACGGGCAGTATGTAAACCCTGTACAGACGAACTTTTGCGCTGACAGAGATTGATGACTTCCAAATATGGCGGTCAAGCTGTGTCATACAGTCGCGAGCTATGCCGATTCGTCTCCCTATTTCTTTTTTTATTATCACGGCAGCATAAAGTGCTAGAACAAAATTATAGGCGTAGGCAATATGGCTTAAATAAAACAAAAAGCTTTAAAAACAACAAATTTGCCAAAAATAGCAAATAACTTTATGTTCACGGTTTTTTCTTTGTTTTAAATTAAATTTCTACGAAAAAGTGCAGATACGCCAACCAGTTGTGTAGTGTACTCTCTTGTTGCAAGTTTCCTAGAGTGCACGTGGCCAAAAATTGTAACAGCTGGTAGATAATCAACAAAAGTATTGCAGTAGTGAAAGGTGTTATTAACGTTGGACCACTGCAATGAGAATGTCATATGATTTGGGGGGAAACGTTTCGGATATTTGCAATCAATCTTCGTCTGCGTGGACAATGCAGCTGCGGCAAATGAGATTTGTGATCAGTTTGATCGACTCAACACGTCAATCATGCTGATGCACTGATGCTGTGGCTACTGCTGAAACTGTCTCAAAGGTCAATATTGTCCGCGAGTTTGCCTGGAAGCAGAATTTAAATACCGTGGCACGAAAAACAGTGGCGGATCCAGAATTTTGGAATAAAAAGGGGGCGGAAAGGTAGGAGGCAAAGTATGGAAAGAGGGCTGTGCTGTTATGCAGAAGTGAATTTTTGTACTAAATTTTCACTTGGTTATATAAGATGCATTCAGTCAATAGCGAGGTTCGCCCCCGCCCCTTCTTATATCCGCCACTGACGACATAGATTAAAAAGTTTAATGGTCCATACAAGCTGAAAGTTTAGGGCCTCTAGTGTGATGGGTGAGGGCTTGATTGTGTCTTGGCACGATGACACAGGATATCTGATTGTCCTTCGGTGTCAGTCAATGCTGCTAACGAACCAGACTGGCGGCTTTTTTCCTGCAGCGTTACGATGCGAATAAAAACTGAGGTGGCAGAAGCGGGTTGGTCAAAGCCAGTCGTCCGCCTTCGCCATGAATTATTAAAGCTCTAGATGAACCGGACAGATGCATCTATCTACGCTTGACCACGTTAACTATGCCAGGTTGAACAAATTTACTTTACCGCCCACCATTGCGCTCAGTCATTTCTATTTTTCGAAAATATTTTTCTAACGCACATCGCACCGTTCGCGATTTTTGACGTAACGTGCGGTTCAAGTACACACGTCGAATTTCTCATCAGTTTTTGTGGAATAGGCCTAACGAATAAACACATTATTTGACCAGTCATGTTTTTGGAAATGGACAGTTAGCGTCGATCGTCATTACAGCTAGATTTAGGTCTTTTTTGTGTTTTGTGTTTCATAAAGGTTAAACTTTGTGTTTCGTTATTATGTGTTTGTGCAATTTTGCCTGCAAAGGCCGTCTCCGAAATGATCTATACTGTGTCAGGCGGGACGTTAATCCCTACTCACTCACTCACTGACTCATTACAGTTCAGTATGCCAGTGCGATCCTGTTGGTTAGTGATTAATTTTAGTTGTGCAAGAACTATGTCAATTGTTCTGTGCATGCGTATTATGCACAGAGAATAACAAGAAGCCCAGCTGTCGATATAATAGCCGACCTTACTGGTTGTCAGTGACTTTCAAGGTCATCTAAGGACATTTTTTCAAATAAAAAAAATCGTCGATTTTAGGTAAATGATTTTTATTTCATTTATGCGATTTCCTAATTAAGGCGACTGCGCAATTTTCAATGGAAAGTTTCAAGCTATGAGTGGTCGTATCTCAGAAACAGTGAGAGATAGGGCCAAGGTTGCTATTGACCACCAACAAGAAATCACATACGCCCTTTCAGATGAAATGACAATCATCGACCTTGGATGACCTTAAAGGTCACTGATAATCAGTACAGTCGGCTATCCTAGCGACAGCTGGGCTTCTTTTTGGAACTCTTGCTATTTTTGTCCGGGATGCGGCATTGCGGCTTGTCCATCCGTCTGTCCGTTCGGCTGTCTGTCTGTTTGTCTCTGTGTGTGACGTCCCATACGGGCTGCAAGCTCGAAAACAAAAAAAAAACGTAGAAATCCCAAAATTAGTGCGAGAGTTCCCCGCGACAGCCGACGTGCCAATTTTCGACTTTAAAGTTCGCAAATCAATGCCACCGGACGTGAAAACCAGGACAAAAATGACGCATATCTCGCGTAAATGCTTATATGACTCGCGGCTGTAACCTAATGTTATAAGTTTAGTTCAGCGTTCTTTACTGGTGTTTTTATGGCAAAATAAAGATGCATATGAATGTTGATTCAGCTCGGCAGCATGTTCGTTACAGTTTAATCTGACGCGCTCGCTGTGCGTCGTCGTCAGGCAGCGATCACGTGACCTCGTAAACACTCTGGCAACTGACGGGTGCCCCTGGCCGGGTATAATAGCATCGGAGATCGACGCAACCATCGCTGAACCGCCGCCTTTTAACTTTGCGAATTACATGTCGACGGCGACGACGGCGAATATTGCCTATCGACTGTTCAATCAAATGACCGACGGCCGGGGTGTCCCGTTATAGGATCGCCCCCAGAAAAGTCTCCCCGGCCGACAATTTACCGGCAAAAATCCACCCCGCCCGGCGGCGGCCCGGGCGAGGAGGATTTTTACCGGTAAATTGTCGGCCGAGAGAGACTTTTCTGGGGCGATCCTATAATGGGAAAACTTTTTATGGGGCCGGCGATATTTTAATAAAGGGAAGACATATCAACTTCGTGATTATCTCTCCCGGGGCGGATTTTTCACGTGGAGACATTTTAATGTGACACCAGCAGCAGCAGCAGCAGTCGCAGCGACGTCACGACGGCCGATATAGAGTGATGGCTGTAAACCGTCGACCACGCCATCGAGGACCATCCATCTTCTCCAGAGTCGACACTCCAGAGATGTGTACCATGGCGCACGGACAAAAGGCCACCAAGCTGGTTTTTCAATAAATTTCTTTATCCGAATTAAGTGCACATTTTTTGGAAATAAAACTCAAGTCGCTACACTATGTACCATAAGATGAATTGACACTGTCTTGTTGCTCTAGTTCGTTAAGCCCAGTTTGTTGTATTTTTCTGTACTCACTGGAGCGAGTCATCAAAAGATGCTGCTCTGTTGTCGCTGGCTTGACGTCGCACGCAAAAAAACTCAGATATACAGCATGAGACAATGTTCTTGCATAAAAGTCATGGAAATTGGATTCAATAGTTTGGCGAGCTAACTTACGCATAGTGAAAAACCATCTTGGTGGCTTTTTGTCCGGTGGCCTTTTTCCGGCATTCGTGTGCTGTGTGTGCGCCGCAGGAGGCAGCCAGTTGTCCGTCCGTCGGACGCGTCGACTGTATGCCGTCAGCTTTCTCAGTAAGACCACGTTTACACGATGAAGCAAACATGGAGCAAACTTAGAGCACACAAGTCGTGCACGTGTATATTGAATACGTTTGCTTTATCTTTGCTTCATGTTTGCTTCATCGTGTGAACGGGGTATAACTCTTATTACGCGCGCAGAGTCGATCGATGGTAATTAGGTAGCCTATACGACTGACTGCATGCGTGAAATATACGAAATAAAACAAAATACAGCGTATGGAACTTTTAAAAAGAGAAACAAAGATCACACTTCATATATAACTTCATACCAATTGCGCACACTTTAGGTATAATTTTTTCAGTTTTGTTCTTGCATTTTCTGCCGACCTCATCTGAAGTGTTTTAATTGTTCGTTTATTTTTGCTAGTGTTCTTTTTATTTAGTCTTACGGACGGTTGTGAGTGTTGTTTCAACCTTGCCGTTCCTATTCAATACTTGTGAACTTGAAAATGTCATGTTCTGTGTCTATAAACGAAATAAATGATGATGATGATGTACGTACTAAACACGAAATCGTCGTATACAGTCGTTCTTTAAATGACGTCTTTACAGTAGGCCTACAGTTAAAACACACATACTAAGCAAACGATCATGTACGTAGTGAGTGAGTGAGTAGGGTTTAACGCTTCAACCGACACAGTATAGGTCATTTCGGAGACGACCTTTCCAGGCAGAATGCACGCATAAACACACACTAGTGAAACAGAAAATTTAACCTTTACAGAAAAAACACAATATGGAACACACGAAACACAATCCTTAGCTTAAAATTATTGTAAGAACTGATCATTATCATTATGAGTATGCATGTGTAACAGTAATGGCAGTTCTAATAATCTTTTCTGTTATCCTCCAGACAGTCATCAATCTCAGAATGCTGTCTATTAAAGGGGGGGGGGCGATCACAGACGTAGGAAGTTCTGCACGTTCACGTTTGGCATCAAGCATTTTTCGAGATCGTTGTCCGTGAATTGAATTCATGTAACGCCGCCCGGGCTTTTAGCATTGCCAGCCGGTCCGGTGTCCTGTCTGGCGGCGTCTGTCTCCAAAGGTCATCGATTTTCATCAAAATTCTCTGCATCATTCAGGCGCGCACTCTCTGCCACGCTGTGCTAGTCCTAAATACTGCGTGGTCTGACTGGTGGCCGCTGTTAAGCCCGTTGCGACGCTTTGCCGCTCGATTTCTAAAGTCGTCTGTCCGTCCGTCGGTCCGCCTATCTGCTGTATGAAGTGTAATCTTCGGCTGCGCTGCGGCAGCGGACGCTGGTTGGCGGTTTTGATATTGCTGCCATAAATCCTAGTTAGAGTCGCTTAACCGGCTAGTGTTTGGCTTATACAGCAGGTATAAATGGCCAGCGCACGCCGAGCCATTTTGTCATCAACAAGCTTGCTATTCAGCCCATTCCTCGTCGTTATATCCACCCACGCCACTTTCACGCTTGCTGCAATACATCAGGACGGCTCGCGAGACCGGAATCTAAAAGGTTTTATAGTTCGTCCACAAAAACGTCAGCATCATGAGTTTTTTTCGATACGGCGCAAAGCACAATTATTACATATTTTGAATCAAAATACCTAGTTTAACTTCATGAAGCTGTAAAAGCCTGTAAGTTATTTGGTGTTCAGGCATGCGAGTAATGGACGCTGTAGTCTTTATTGTCAACATGTGGAATGCTCTCCCAGAAAATATTGTTGCAGCCACATCCCTGGCAATGTTTAAAGCTCGACTAAACGATTTTGACTTGGTTCGGTTTACATCTGTGTTTTAACAGGTTTTATTGT
>Ga0209367_1013791_pt1 | contig 10350 bp, 8 predicted proteins | sample WorMetLIZISLAND2_FD_187412 | JGI IMG/M metagenome (GOLD analysis project Ga0209367, IMG submission 187412) | Marine gutless worms symbiont microbial communities from Max Planck institute for Marine Microbiology, Germany - Olavius geniculatus... ...
ACACAACCAGCAAAATATCACTTTTTTATCCGACGCGATATGATTGCTTAATTAACATAACGCGTAAAAACACATTTTGTTCACATTTCTGACACTTTGGCTGACATTTCATCCAGTTGTCCATTTTTTTAACTGCCTGCAGTAAAATTGCTTGAAGTGCTGGCTCACTATGTGAATACAAGCAAGGAGACGCTTTCTCCATTCATTGACAGCAGTATCGATAATGTTCTGCTCCAGATCAATACAGGCTGTATCAGTCACTTCTTGACTTCACAAACATTTCTAAACTTTATCTGGTAGACATACTGTTGCACGACAGTCAAACCTTGTAATAGACCGGCTGTTGGGGTCCACAGATTAGGATAGATGAAATTTATCAACGTTTTTTCAGTCATTTTAACACGTATTATGCTGGTCTGATTTCTTCAGGTAGTGCAAAAGCAGACGTTGGGTGAGGTAGAAACTAAAACACTTATTTAATAGCCAGTGGTGTCAGACATTTGTCTGCCAAAAATCATTAAAATCTGCTAATCTTTCTTCAAGTTACAATCGATAATGTCGGGGATGCTTTTTTTCTGGTTTTCTGTTTATTTCAACACATATTTTGCTTGATCTGATTTCCCTAGGTAGTGCAGAAGCATACATTGGGTGAGGTGGGAAACTGAATAGTCATTTGATGGCAAGTTGTGTCAGGAATACTCGTACCAAAAACTACCAAGATCCAATAATAGCTTTTAAAGTTACAGTCGAAAATGTCGGGGTCCCAGTTTTTTTGAGACACAGTGTAGTTCATTGTCTCAACATGACCGTAAATGTAAAAACTTTCTCAAGATTATCTGCAGAATGGATCGTCTGCAAATAGAGTCCTAGATCTGCAACAAAGTGAAGTCATAAAAGACAACTACAATTCAACACCAAAAGTTTAAAAAATATCCGCATCATAATATTTTAAGAAACCTATCAGTCTGTTACCTTGCTATCCAGAGCCTGAATTTCATGTTGACTTTGAGTTGAAAGCAAGAAGCTGTTCATCTGTTGCTTCAGCGTATCATCCTAACAGACGCCAAAATGTAAGCAAAAACTAACGATAATAACAGAAAAATTAGGTAAATGAAAAAAACACTTCAGAACAACATTGCGATGAATGATCCGTATGACACTAGACTGTGTTAGACCCGCACGGTCTAGTGTTATACAGATCATTCACCGCAATTTTGCTATGAAGCATTTTTTTTCCATTTTACCAAAATGTTAGTTTGTTATTATCGTTATACGTGCACATTTCATTCATATTACACAAGGTAGTGTAGAGACGCATTTACGATGTGGTGGGATATATAATAATCACATTATTGCAAATTGTCTGCAGAGTGTATCAGTGAAAGAATTTTGAAAAACGATCAATAGTTGGCGAAGATACGGACAAAAGTAAAGTGCCACGTTTTTAGGCCCACCCTGTATTACTACCACAGTCTGCTGGTGACGTTGTGACGTCACAACAGCAATGACGTCATGCATGCTGAGTCACTGATGTGCACAGACAGACAAAGCGATTACTTAATCCCCACCATTTCACGATGTTCACTTTGATGGTGATAATAATAAACACGTCCCGAAAAACTAATGCAACATCAGTCATTATCAGTAACAAACAACAGATGGCCACAGAGTACACTGCGGTATCATTAGCTCATGCCAATCAGCTGCCACTTCCGAGATTGTAAAAGTGCTTCTAATCTTCAGTCCATCTCATGTACCAGACTTTACCTTTTTACCTTAACTCATGACAAATATGATAGATCTACCCTGTGTTCAGAAAAAAAACACCCGTTCACGTTTTGTTTTATATCTCCACGAAAAATGCACGGATTTGCACAAAATTTTCAGGAAATGTTTAGGAGTAAACAAGTATTCCGGCAGTGAAAAGGTTAAGTATTCTTTGCTACCAATGACATCATGCTGACGTCATATTTCAGTGTTTGTAAATTAAGTTTTACCATTGGAGACAGATATTTGATGAAATGTTAAAATACATCAGTTGATCACTGTGTTGACAGAACCCAAAAGTATACTAATCTGTTATGCAACTTTTCATTGCAAACTTTTTTCGTGATCTATCTTCTTGGCCGAGTGCGAAATTCTCAACTTTGTCAACGTTGGCAGGCATACAACGCATTACATGCACTGCATCACTGCATGGATGATCTGTTGCCTGCTATCAGTTGAACAACTTGATATCACCAGTCACATCAATTTTGTTGAAGTTTTACTACTATTGCTGTAGCGCATCTTAGCCATTGCAATTCTGTCCGTCTGTCTGTCCGTCTGTCACACGAGTGGATCAGTCAAAAACGGTGCAAATCTTCACCGTTGACTGCCTGGAAGATCCTAGTTTGAGAAACCATAGAGCTTTTCCAAAAATTTGAAGTGGGTCACCCCAAACGAGGGTGCTGAATGAGAGGGGGTGGGAAAAATTTGCGATTTTCAGCCGATACGGCATTGGCCGAGCGAGACAGGCGGCGCCGTCTGGTGAGTACAAGTAAAACACTATAGATAATTTGCTTCCGGTCGTATGGCGCCCTCTGGCGACTGACTTAGACTTCGTTTTAGTGGGCTTTCAAACATGCACCGCTGTTGCGCATTCCCGTTTGTGTTAGCAGAGCTTTTCTTGTTCCATCAGTATAAAACTGTCCATCGGTCCAGAAAAATCTTGCACAAACTTGCGGCACAATAACACTTTTTAACTCGCAAACATTTATCAAATGTCTGTCTTGAATGGTAAAACCCACAAATTACAAATGCGGAAATATGACGTCAGCATGACGTCATTGATAGCAAAGAATACTAAACTTTTCCACTATTGGAATCTGAACATTTTCCAAGGAGATATAAAAGAAAACGTGAGTAGGTGTTTTCTTTCTCAACACAGTGTAGTTTGATGTGAATCTCAAATAATCACAGCAAAAAAGTGTTGCAAGTGTGTTAAGGATTTTGAAGCAAAATTCCTGAAAACAAAAAAAAGAGTCAAGAGTTAGATGATGCTCACAACTTCAACATCAATGTCGTAGCAAGCTGTTTTCTTGGCATCTGGTCCCTCAACCCTAAAACACGGCACATGTATATTGACAACATACTAAAGTACAGAAGTGTCACATTATTTTATACATCATAAGTAGGGCCTACAGTTTTCCATGGGTCGCGGAATTTCGAGCCGAGCCGCGGAATTTGCCCTTTTCCAAGGAATTTTGATATTTCCACAGAATTTCACAAAATTTTGCAGAAAATAAGAAATGACCAATGACCAGTATTATCGTCGGCTTCACAACGTAACTAAATAGACTAACTATATCACGGAAAAAGATCAAACTAACCTGCTTAAAACTGTGAGCCCTACTAATAGCCATCGCAATACAGCACACAATAATAAATAAACACAATTCGACTTGACAGACTGCACTTTTGAAAAGAAAAAAAAATGATAACTTTCTTTGAATGTTGCTAGCATAACTGAGCACAATGCCAGCCTTCAATAACTGAAGTTTATGCACAGAACAGAGCTCAGTTTATTCACAAATGGACGGCCGCAGCATAGTGTAGCGGTAACATGTTTCATCCGATCAACAAAGTTACTCTACGTCCGGCCGGGTTAGTACTTGGATGGGTGACCACCTGCAGGCAGATTAACCATCTCGGTATGTAACCAGCCGCCTAGGTCCACCCCTCCGGGGTAGGTAAATCGAGTACCGGTCTATCTGGCTGGGGTTAATGCGGGGCGTATTCACCTGTGTCACGTGGCAGGTTACACTGTGTGATCCCATACGGCAGGTGATGCTCCATAGCTCTGAGATGGGCTTTCCATAAAAAGCCATATCAGCAACTTAAACAACAAGAAAAGCCCAGCTAACGCAAAGGGAAACGCGTGACAGCGATGGATGTGTTAAGGCTCGATGCAAACGAAATCTAAGTTCACTATGACGTTTCATTTAGACTCTACGGCGAATGATGCCCAGTGCCATATCCAATGCATAAATTCCACCAATAATGGCTGAAAATCACATGGCAACACCTTGCGAATGCCATAGAGTTGTGTTGCAGCCGGAAATTGCCAAAAAATCCATAAAAACCCCTATTTTTGCATTCAAGGTCATTGCTCTGAGTGGTAATCGAAAGCCCATGTATGACTTCCTATTAGTGATTAATAGTAACCTAGGCCCTATCTCGCACCATTATTGAGATACAGCGACTTGTTGGCTAAAAATCGCAAATTTTTCCCACCCCTTCTTACTCAGCAACCTTGTTCAGGGTGACCCCCTTCGAATTTATGGAAAAGCTTTACGGTTCCTGAAACTAGAGTCTTCCAGGCAGCCAACAGTGAAGATCTGGTGATCCTAGCTTGCACCGTTTTTGACTGATCCACCCATGTGACGAACAGACGGACGGACAGACGAACAGAATTGTGATGGCTAAGATGCGCTATAGCAGTACCTGCTGTCACGCGTAAAAATAAATGACGATAAGTCAGAACAGTTAGAACCAAACACTGGCTGTACTCACATGATGACATGGTTGATAACGATGGGGTCTGGAGGCATGAGCAGAGGACCGAGTCGCGTCGGGATCTCAGAAAACTTCATCCGCGAACACTCGAGAATCTGCCAGAATATACAGCAGCTTAATATAAATAACAATGTAACGAATAATCAGCACTACAAAACCCTATGCGTCGTAATCAAAAAAAAAATCAATGTACAAATTTGCTGCATTAAGAAATAATGTGAGTGCACTGATACTAGATAATACAAAAACAGAAGTAATGCCCATGCAATGCATGAAGGTTTATCAGACTAACAAACTTTCCTACAATCAGTCACTTAGAAGTGAGTTAGGAAATAGTTTCTTAATGGGATGATATTTTTCTGCCACGTGATGATATACTAATGAATGATTTGCACTGGAAAAAAGGCTGTCAGTTGAATCTGGCATGCCTTTCCCAAGACCGAACTAACAATGTCATAGCCCTGAAACACATCAGAAAAAACGACTGTTTATACAAAACTAGCTCGTCGATCAAAAATCTCATAACATCTACCAAGAATACTATGAGCCACATGGCAATAAAATTCACTTTGTACAGCAGCTACATGTATCAAGTAAAAAGATCTGATTGCCACCAGAATCTAATCATTCTGTCACTCGGTCACATCTCACCAATCCCCCCAAATAATCATCAAACTTTCTTCAAACTTTTTTTGGAGAGATCTAGTTGACAAAAGGGCAAAGAATCCTGAAAACATAAACTGCTTTGGCAAAGATAATAAGTGTGCTGACAGTGTGCTCCTGCAGAAATACCACCAAAACTTAAACCTGTTAAGCATGCACTACAGATATCGTCTAATACACAGATAAATGCAAACTAGGGCTGCCAGCAATTAAACATGTGTTATTCGTTTCCGAAAATTTATTAAAATTAACTGATCATCAGTCCTCTTGGTGTGCAAAGATGTCCAACATTTCTGTCAAATTTTAACTGATTAAAAACGTCTAAATTAATCAATTTTTATAAATAATTAACTAATCCTTAATTCAAGCAGCCCTGACGTGAACGCAGTCTTGGAAGCATTCACCTGTTCGAGGTACTTGTCACAGTTAATGAACTCGCGCTCGTTGGGGTCCTGCAGCCGATGGGTCTTAATGTACTGCCACAGGGCGTTGATGATGACCGGCCGTGTCTGGGTGTGAATGCCCAGCAACCGAGCCAGACGTAGGTCCAGCTTGAACTGCATCGGCTACAAGCACAACAGTTCAGTTCAGTAAAGCCCAAATTCCATTACGCCAACTTTCACCGAAACTTCCCCACAGCAAAAGTCGTGGGCACATATCATGAAAATCGCCGACACAAACGGTGACAAATCATAGAATCACAAAGCTTCGGACAAGATGTTTGCGACAACAAAGTCCATGACAAGTCCACGACAAACCCGTTTGTGTTGCTCTAATGGAATTTAGTCTGCTACAATGCACAGGGAAAGTCGGCGACAAAGTCTGCGAACTTTGTCATGGACACAAATCATGAAAGTCGGTGAAGTGATTTGTGTTGCGGACTTTCATGATTTGTGCCCACGACTTTGTCGCAAAGTCGGCGTAATGGAATTTGGGCTTAACGGTATTTTTTGTACACGCAGAGTCTTATAACACAAGTTATGATGGCTGCGCTGATGCGTAGTAGCTCCGAGTAAACATCACTGTCTTCAGCTGGCTGATGAAATGTCCAATAGTCGATGACGTGGTCTTGAGCTCCGACGGCAAACTGTTCTACTCTGATCGGCCAGCAACCAACAAACTTCGAGGACCGAGGCCCACAGTTCTTACTCTTGATGGCATTAATCACTGGCATTAGTGAACCGCAGATGCCGACGAGTGGCGACTCTACCAGTGACCACCGCAAGACGATACTGACATTATTATACAGGGTGGCCACTCGCCAGTCATGATCAAATTCCCGGACTTTTTAAGACATTTTAAGGGAACATAGACGGAGTATCGCCCCTCGCAACAGTAGCGATATGACGTTTATTGGCAACAATTTTAATTATTTTCCAGAAAATTAACTCACCAAATTTAGTGCAGTTTAAACAATAAAAGGCAAACAAAAGCTGGCACCGCTTTTAAAAGTATGGGAATACAAGTCTGCAAGCGAAGCAAGCAGAAATAAAATGGAGTTGAACGCAAATATTCAACTAGTAATGAACAGTTTTGGGACACTTTTCCCTGACAAGACTTTTCCCTGACATGTTCCAAATTCCCAGGTTTTCCAGACTTTCCAGGTCACCCTGAGTATAAACACAGACCTGCTTAGCACCAAGCTCAATTCCATTTAACTGAGACAAGCTATCTGCAACAACTTCAAGTTAAACTGGAATTTTCAGTCTAGCCTGGTCTCCAAGACTGTCCACATAGAATAAATGAAATTATTCTGCTACGGTTTAGTTTCAGGGCATCGCACGCAAAACTAAAACTATACTGTCAAGATATGCGGTAGCCACCGTAGCATGCAATGACAAATGTCGTCAAAGTTCAGGAACTACAAACTGAACAAGGTATATTTGAAGCAAAAGGTGGCCGCTAATTTTGGGACACAGTGTATATACCTGGTAGTCAAGCATCAGTAACAGCGTGCACTTGACGTTCTGATCACCCGGTCGTTTTACCTGGAAACCGTCAGTCTCCTGGGTCGTTGCCGTACGATGCCACTACAAACCAACAGACCAATACTGTTGTACACAAGTCATAACTGATAGGGTGTAGGCATTTTGATATACAAGTGTTGCTAGTATCCTATTGGCTGGTTATGCTGCTGCTAGGCTCCAGCGTACAGTTCTACAGTTAAATTCAGATGCTGTTGCTGATGGTAACCAGTCCGCGTCGCTGTCTGTATGGTGCATTGTATCGTACGAAATTCAGGATAATACAAATTGCTTGCGAAAGTGATCTCTTCTTTTACATACAAAAAGAAATATTATTATTATTATCATCATAAATTCTAACGGTTTACCCCCTAAACCACCCCACAAACATCTGGTGGAGAAAATCGGGTATTTCCTCTTGCTTTCGCAAGCAATTAAAGACCGCAACATCACCGTCGATCCTGTTACCTGGTAAGGTATAGTTTATATTGGTATAGTTTATTGATCCCACAAACATAACCTCAAATATTTAAAGATTGAATATTAACCCTAAGCACACTTGCACAGCAAATAATGCTTCAGCAGTTTCCACTGATCGATAACAACGTAAAAATCACTGTCATTCTCGACTGCAATGGCGTTAACAGTATCACTACAGAAGGTCACACCATCAGTGCATAGCCTCTGCATGGGAACGTATCTTAAGAGCTACACCGTGTTTACAAGGTGTAAAGGTAAAGATCGTCAATTTGTATAGTGCATAACTGACCCCGGAGGGATGGCAGGCTGATGTTGGTTGACTGATAGCGGATGCTTAACCCACAAAGTGGTCAAACGGCCATCCATCAGTCTAGCGCAAGATAGGGAAAGTTCGCCAGCCAAGACCGACGTTCTAACCACTATGCTACGCCACCAAGGAGTCACCTGCCATATAGGCTAACAGTGTTATCGTTCACCCGACACAGGTGAACACGCTTAGCTATGACCCCAACCAAGAAAGCCGTAAGCCAGATATTCAATTTAGCTATCCTAGGCTGAATTGTCATGGGTGATAGATTACACAATGAGATAACTTACTTATCTCTGGACACTCACCCATCCGATCAGTAACCAAGCCTGGCAAATACAGCTAAGAAAACTCCGCAGATATCAAAGCGGCATCCACAAAAACCATTTTCTCACGAGTTTGCGGCTATGGTAGGAGCAAGGAACTGCTGTTACCTCGACAAGATGGTTATCTGGTCCGTACAGGTCTTTGTTCAACTCGATGACGAGACTTTTGAAGAAGGAAGAAAACTTCCTCTTCACTTTGCTCGGGTCATTCACCTTCGTGGTCTAAACACATCGGTACAACACATTTCTGAACTTCTATCCAAGCATTACTCGGTGGTAACAAAAAGCTAAGGCAACACAAAAAAACTGTTGGAATTCGCCACTTAGCAATATTACATCTTATCACTTTGTGGTGAAATAAAGTTCACAAATATTACCTGACGTTTACACATATGTTTGCCACGAACACCAGAGGTCAACGCATAAGCAGAACAACTTTTAAGTTATACGGTATTTTGGAAAAAACATTCACGTCATTCTAGAGCACTGATGCAGTGCTAATCCAATGCTCCTATGCAATCTGCAATCAGTAACTAACACTACCCACAGCCCTATAATCGATTTCACATCTTTTTTGTGTATTAAAAGCAGCACAGTAATGACTAAGCTAATGTGTAAAAAAATGAGAGATAAAAGCAAACACCTAGAGATAAATGAACAAAAACAGACATTTTTGTTAACTAAGTGAAAACTGAGCAAAATATTCAAAAACTCATTAGTTTGTTACCTCTTCCATCAGTCTTCCCTCAACTCGAAGCTCCCAAGATGCAACGCTCTCTTCGCCGTCCTGTCACAAAATGCAGTTATTATGTAATCCATGACATAAAGTCCTTCCCGACTCTCGAGCCATAAAACCGATTGGATGGCACTGATCTCAGTTTCCTTAATCTGTCAGCCAGACACCAGTTTACACTGCGAGACCACCACTTGTGCATCGTGTGGTATGCCTAGTGTTTACATCCCAGCTTTTGCTGAAACTCACTGCGCCTACCAACGAAGGGATGGCCAGGCTGAGTTGACGTGGAATTATGTATTACATCACTTGTTTGTTCATCATGCAGATGTACAAACAGAAACACAAGAAATTTGAGCAAAGCTCACGAAACGCGCTAAAGCCTATAGCAGCTCCCATTCACAGGTAATCTTAGTCTATCTAAATCCATTTCGTCGTAATTCACTCTTTTGCAGCCAAAAATCGCCAAAAAAATCACGTTAAATCAATATTTTTAGGGTTCAAGGTCATTCAAGGTTATCGATGTTGACATTCGTAAAAAGCTCCTCATCAGTGCTTGTTATGATAAGCAGCATGGCTGTGCCTATCTGCAACCATTTACACGCTAGACAAGCACAGAGTATAAATAACCACTTTTTACAGGGGTACCTCACGTGCACAGGCCTGCTTGAATCTAGAGCGTCCGGACTTGGACTGCTAAAATCAAAATTCCATGCTGAAAATTTCATATGCAGGTTGTCTTGGTCTATCTCCAGCCATTTTGGCGCAATTCACTCTTGAAATGCGTGTCGCAGCGCAAAATTGTGCAAAAAATTCACTAAAAACCCCTTTTTCAGAGGTTCAAGGTCGTTCAAGGTCATCGATGTTGATAAATCCAAAAAGCCTGTCACCAGTGCTTGTTATGGTAAGCAGCATGTATGTACCTATCTGCAACCATTTTCACATTATTCGAGCCAATAACGGCAAAATGACGTCTTTTTAGGGGGGGGTAACCATCTTTGACGCCCTCGTTCGAGGGGAACCCCTGCACCCAGTGGCACGAAATTTTGTCACGATAAACTAGAGACCTTGGGGCAGCCCACAGTGAAGATTTCGTGATCCTAGCTTGCACCGTTTTGATACAGATCACGAGTGTGACAGACAGAAGGACAGACGGACGGACAGACGGACGCCCAGACGATGGCAAAGACGCACGAAGCATTCTGCTTTCGCGCGTAATAAAAACACAACAACTACACTGTGTTTCAAAAAAACAGGCACCCTTTTTATTTCTTTCATAATTCACTCAAATGATGATCGATTTACACGAAATTTTTATCA
>Ga0209367_1013792_pt1 | contig 10350 bp, 8 predicted proteins | sample WorMetLIZISLAND2_FD_187412 | JGI IMG/M metagenome (GOLD analysis project Ga0209367, IMG submission 187412) | Marine gutless worms symbiont microbial communities from Max Planck institute for Marine Microbiology, Germany - Olavius geniculatus... ...
CGAATGCTGCCAATCGAATTTTACCCCAACTGACCCTCGTTGCAATTGGAACGAAATTTGGGACAAAATGGGCTATAACTCGACATATGTACGAGATATCTCCGAGATTCTTGCATCTAACAAGGGCTTTTGAGGGTGAAGCAAATAAATAATAACGCGTGTGGTCATGCTATTAGGTAGTAAGTAACCGTTATAAGTGGCTTGTTTACTGTAAGAAATATCTGAAGCGCAATATCTTTGTAACTGATCACCAGTAGGAAAACAGTATTTTAGTGCTAAATCAGCAAATATAAATGTACAAAACATCAGTTTATACACTTGTTAACGGCAACATTTAAGGACTTGCACATCGAATTACAAAAGGTGATATTATTCAGCAGCACATTGACACACAGTCAGTGTGATGCGGGCAATATCACCTTTTGAAATTTTTGCTGTTTTCGATGTGCAAGTCCTTAATTGTTGCCGTTAACAAGTGTATAAACTGATGTTTTGTACATTTATTTGGTTAAAGGCGGCTGCGCGAAACAGTCTGCCACCGTCACTCTAAGAACTATCTGACGCTGCGTCATTCAAGCGCAACTTTAACACATTAAGTGAACGTTTTGCTTTTTTGATTAATTAGTCCGCCCGAAAACGATAGTTTTCAGACAGACTTATGTTTTACGCATGATGTTTTATTTTTTTGTCAGCGCGAGATCTCCAAGATGCGTGGGCCGACCGGCGTGAAATTCTGCAGGATGGTCAGTACTAGGCTCTATTTTATAATGCCTGTCCAAAATTTTGGGGCGCGCACCCCAAAAAAATTTCAGGGCCCAAAAACATGCAAAATTTGGCCCAATTTCGGACGACTTCGAAGTTCGGCGGCGAATATCTCCGAAACGGATGAATATATAGAAAATCAGATTTTTATTCCTCTACCGCGATTCCTCCTGCGTTAGGCGAAACAAGTCCGGTGAAGTTTGGTCCAGTGACCTTGGAGATCTCGATGTTGAATCGTACCCACCCAAAGTGCGTTTTTCGGAAGAACATATTTCGGCCCCTAGGGGGTGCTGCGCCCCCAAATTTTTACACGCGCCAGAGAATGACCAAGTCTTACTAGCGTACCCCCCCAACGGAAACGGGGGCCCTCCTTACAACTTTTTTCAAAGGGGGGTCAAAAATTGGCTTAAAATGCAATAAATGAGCCACTATAACTTCGGAGTTAGGGGGTGTAGTGCGACGAAACTTTGGCACTTGACGTGCCTTTAGGTGGGGGTGTTAACGCAAGTACAACTTTTGGGGGCACCCCCCCCCTTAAAATTTGGGAGGGCAAAAAACGTCCAAAATTTAGTACGTTTTACGACAACTTTCGAGTTTGACCGCAAATATCTCTAAACTGGATAGAGCTATCGACTAGCGGTAAACGGCGTTATCAAACACGGTTAATTCCGCGTTGAACAAAAAAAATTTGTAAACTTCGGTCTTCTACGAACCAAGTTATAATGGCTCATGTCGACCTACCCTAAGTCGAATATTTCGGAAGATTGTATTTCGGCCCCTAACTGGTGCTGCGCCCCCAAATTTTTACACGCGCTAGAGAACGTCCAAGTCTTACTAATGCACCCCCCATCTGGGACGGGGGCCGCCCTTACTATTTTTTTCAAAGGGGGGTCAAAAATTGGCTTAAAATGGAATAAATGAACCATTATAACTTCGGAGTTAGGGGGCGTAGCCTGACGAAACTTTGGCACTTGACGTGTCTCTAGGTTGGGGTGTTAACGCAAGTACAACTTTTGGGAACACCGCCCCCGTTGAAATTTGGGAGAGCAAAAAACGTGGAAAAATCGGTGCGATTTACGACAACTTTCGAGTTTGAGCGCAAATATCTTTGGAATCAATGACGATAGCGACAAAATCTAAACGGTGTTGACGAGAGGGATCCTTTGGGCGTTGAACATAAAAAAATTTGTGAAATTCCGTCCACTACGAACAAAGTTATAAGCGCTCATGTTGACCTACCCTAAATCGGCAATACGCGTTCGGCGTATGCCAATGCATTTGAGTTCGGGGCACGTGACTTTGGTGCCGAGGAAATTTTACCCCACCCCTAATTTCCCCCCAGTCGGACTTAGGGCGCCGGGCGGACTCACGTTGGGCTTTGCCCCAAATTTCTAGTTGTTCCTGTGATGCCAGACTGGTGTCTGATTTTAGTTCACCTGTCGTTGGCGATTGACCTTTTACTGTATGTAATACATTGCGTAGTGGTTAACTGTTGGTGTTGACATTTAATGCAGTGACAACACAGCTGGACACGAACAACAAAAAGAATTACACAAGTATGTTCAGTAATCATTATACAATATACATAATAAACATTAAGTCAAAAAAGTCAGTGCAAATGTACTCGTCCAGAGAGCATAATTAAGACCATTTCTCTGCCTACAGGTCTCTAAGCAAAAACATAGGCTAATGAGAAACAGACTTTAAAAAATTTTTATTTCACACATTTATATACTTTTGTATACAAACAACAGTATCAAGTACATGTATAAGTCGATCACAAAGTGAGTGAGTGAATGAGTAGAGTTCAACGTCCCACCTAACACAGTACCGTCATTTCAGGGATGGCCTTTCCAAGCAACATACACATACACATAATAATGGAACAGAAAAACTATTAACCTTCACAATAATGAAAGTTTAACCTTTACAGAAACACAAAACAACTAGAAATATGGGGCAGAGCCTAACGTGAGGTCGCTTGGCGCCGTAAGTCCGATTGGGGACAGTTAAAAGGTTAAAATTTCGTTCGCAGCAAAGTCACGTGGCCTTAATGCAACTGCATTATCATATTCATGTATAGCAAGTGCAATGTTAAACTTGGGTGGTTCGAAATGAGACGACAGAACTTTGTTGTTTGTAAACCCAAGCTCACCAATTTTTCTGCGTTCGACGTGGAATCAATTGTAGTTGTAAACGCCATTTTCCGTTTATCGATATCTCTATCCAGTATCCATTCTTGAGATATATGTGATCAAAATCCAAAGTTGTCTAAATACGTGCTAACTGTAAATGTTGGGTAGGTCGAAATGAGCAAACACAACTTTGTGGCTAGGGAACCCAAGTCCACCAAATTTTTTGCATTTAACGTGGAATAGATCGCAGTTAAAAACATTGTTTACCGCTTGTCGATATCTTGATTCGTTCCAGAGATATTTGTGCTTAAAGTCGAAAGTTGTCCGAAAACACGCACTGTCGATTTTGGGTAGGTCGAAATGAGCAAACACAACTTCGTGCTTAGTGGACATCTGCCAGCCATCACTCACATGCATAATGCCATCATATGCATATCTGTTCTAAACCTATAATCATGTATATCATGAAAATGCACAAAAATCAGGCCCGTAGACAAGGTGGATTCAATTGAATCCCCCTCCCCTGCTGTCAGCAGGAACCAAAAAAACTGCATAAAAATAACCAACACGAAACCCAGCTGTTGCTAGGGTGGGGCCGACCGTACTGGTTGTCACTGACCTTGAAGGTCATCCAAGGTCGATGGCTTTCATTTCATCTGAAAGGGTGCATGCCACTTCCTATTAGTGATTAATAGTAACCTTGGCCGTATCTCTCACTGTTTCAGAGATATGGCCAGTTTTCCTTTGAAAAACGTGCGTAACGGCCTTCAAGGTCATCCCAGGTCAATGTTTTATGTGTCACTTGAAAGCCAGTATGCAACTTCCTACTAGTGATCAATAGCAACCTAGGTCCTATCTTGCACCATTTAGCCACAGTACATCCGTGACAGACAGAAGGACAGATGGACGGACGACAACCATAGCAAAGCGCCGGACCTCTAAACTTACAGCTTAACGGTTGGCCCAAAAACAGCCTTACCAGATGCAATTTTGTAGCTCAAAATGTACAAAAATGTGTTTGCTGCCAGGGCTTTGCCCTAGACCTCGGTGGGACTATGGGAGAACCTGTCTGAATTAATTGAAATTACTTTGTGGTGCAGAGGCCAGAATTGAAACCTTCCACTCTTGGAAAATCTGGCTACAGACCTGAAAATCAACAGCATTACAATCCTAACCATCACTAACACGATTATTACTACAAACGTTTCAAGATGTGACAAATACATCTTTGTAAAATACAACTACTGTAGTCAATATAGTTCAATTTTTGGACAAAACATCATCCAGGTGTCCAAACTTGTTTTTGCACAAAACATCTGTCCACATATTCATTCCATCTGGGTGAATACGGTAATATGGTAATAAAACAGCATCAAAAACGTTCCATAGTTGCTGTAGTTTCTAACACCATTATGTTCACCAGCAGTGGGGTCGCGGCTGGGCAGGGCAGTGTGGGCCGCCTAAATTTTGGGGTGTTGGAAAATTTTCCCAAAAAGTTCTGGTAGGAAAATTTTCATCCAGAAATGCAAATTTGAAGCTGAAAATTCCCATGTTGGGGAAATTTAGGGGTAAAATTAAAATATTGAGCACCCATAACCTCCTGCTGGAAATTTGCAGCCTGTCTGTCAAAATTCTGTCGGAAATTTTCAGTGTCCGAAAATTGCAACTTCCTGCCTACTTTTTCTAACCCTTGATGCCGCTGGTCATCACCCTATTACATGAAATGTGACTTGAAATGTGTGCGAACTTCAGCCTTCAAATAAAATGCTCGTCCACAAATACCACATTCAAACTGCTTGACTCCAAAATGCCTTAGCAGATGACACCGAAATCCATAGTGAGATTTGAAGCACTTTGAACATTCGCTGCAAGTGTACGGTAATTCATCACTGTGTACCAACCGGTGGTGTTTCAGTTGACAACGAAGTGCGAACTTCTGCTCACATATGTCACAACAGTGTGCAGTACCTTCATCGTGTTCCACTAACAAATGTCGCCTGTACACAGAATATGATTTGAAGCGATCGCCACAATGCCGGCAGCTGTATCGGGATGAGTAATGGACATAGCTGTGCAGGATTAAAGCTCTCTTTCTAGCAAAGGTCCTGCCACAGTGTGGACAACTGTGTGGTCGAACGGTGCCGTGAAGGTCAAGCATATGACGTTCTAAATTTGTCGAGCTACTCAGAACTTTACTGCACACCTTGCACTGAAAATCCTTCACATCCGCATGAAGTAACATAACATGAGCTTTAAGACTTCTGAAAGAAAAGTACTCCTTGTTACATTCTGCACATAAGAATCTCTCTGATGAATGACTTTTACTCTGGTGCTCTTTCATCCTTATTTCACCCTTGAAGCATTTACCGCAAACATTACACTTTACTAGCTCAGCGCTGCCATGTAACCGAGCATAATGTGATCTCAGATATTGTCTGGTCCTGAAGCTCTTGCTGCAAACTGAGCACTTGAAGGCCCTTTCAGTCGTGTGGATCTGTTTATGTTTATACAGATCACCACTAACTTTGAAACTACGGTTGCAGATTTCACACTGAAATGGTCGGCAACTGGTATGAATTGCTAGATGCCTGTTCAGAAGTCCTACATATTTAAAACATTTGCCACAATACGAACATATGACAGGTTTTTCTGTGGTATGTGTTTTCATGTGTACTTTCAGTGCACTTGCTGTATAGAAGCACTTTTTGCACAATTCACAAGGGAATCTTTTTTCTAACTTCACTCCACACAGTTGGCGATGCTGGAACAGATTACAAGAATGTTTGAAGGTTTTATCGCACAACTTACATTTATATCTCCTTTCATCTGAATGACACAGCATGTGCTTTGATAAGTTGCCAGCTAATGCAAACCGCTTATGACATACGGAGCATTGCAGAGGTCGTGCTGAAGAATGGAGTGCTTTCACATGCCTGTTTAGAACACACTTTGACTTAAACGACGCTTCGCAAACTGAGCACACGTATGGCCTTGTCTCGGCATGTACTTCTCTCTTGTGAACTTGCAAATGAACAGGCAGACGAAAACACTTTTCGCACGTGTCGCACTTATATGGTTTCAGCCCATGTTCACTGTGCATATTTATTATGTGCCTTTTCACCATAGATGGAAATCTGAATCGCTTGTTGCAAATTAGGCACACATGCGGCAATTCTTTTGGTGTCTTTGCACTGTGTACCTGCTTTTTATGGGCATCCACATAGTATGGTGCACGGAAAAACTTTTCGCAAAGTTCACATTGAAAAAGCTTTCGTTTGCTATGAATAAACATGTGTACCATCAGGCCAGACTTGAACGGAAACTGCTTGTGGCATGTCTGACATTCGTGTTGTTTGACAGTGTCAGTGTCCATAGTGTGCAATCTCATGTGCTCAGTCAGATGATATGAACGTTTAAACACCTTGCTGCATGTGATGCACTTCAACTTTGAAGCCACACTGCGAGCTATTTCCATGCCTTCAGTGGCTCGTGTCACAATACCAGTTGAACACCTAAAACACAACACACCAAGACAGTTAACAAAACATGTGACATCCAGTAATTACAGATATTTAATAACCATAATACACCAAATACAATTTTGGCTGGGGCCCTGCCCTGGGCCCCATTGGGGGAGCTTACAACATCCCCTCTCCACACCTCTCCTTCCTCAACGCCTTCGGCATCTTGATCACACAGCTTACGGTGCCTTGCTTGCTTGTCAGACAGGGTTCACATGCATCCTTAAAAGTCCTGGAATTTTTTCTCTAAAGTCAAGGCCTTGAAAGTTCTTGAATTTGAGTTTATAGGTACTTCAAAGTTCTGGAATTTTTTCAGCATATTTAGTAGCATAAACATACAGGTTACATGAGCAATCATGCAGTTTCCGAAGAAAAGAAACCTAATGAACACTTAAATGTCATCTTTAAATCAATATGTAGCAGTATTATAATGTGGTTTCAACATGACTGCATGCAATTTTACAGTAAGCAACATCGCATAATGCGTAATCATATGAACTAATGAGGACAATTTTAGTCTTTAAAAATAAATTTTGGCAGTCCTTAAATTTTATTTCATGACTGACAATGGTAGGAATCCTGGTTAGAGTTCCCCACTTCTTTTTCCACAATTTAAGCAGCAGTAGCCAAGACTTATCAATCTAAGTCCTGGCTCTCAAGTCTAAATCAATGTAACTCAAGTCCCTTCAGCCAACATTGGATGCTCATTGCAAACTGTACCAGAAATTTGAGCTAATGCTCACGAGATGCGCGAAAGCCTATAGCAGTTCTGGTTCAGTAGTTTAGCTGAAAATTGGGGTGTTCATGCTAAGTTACTATACAAATACCAAATTCTCTATCTGGATCGCATAACGATAGTAGTGTAGCACCACGTTGTAAATACTTGTGTCACAGTTCGAAATCGCCCAAAAAATCCATAAAACCCCCTATTTTGGCGTTCAAGGTCATTCAAGGTCACTGAATTCGGCGCCAATCGAGAGCCAGTGCACAACTTCCTATTAGTGATTAATAGTAACCTAGGCCCTATCTCGCACCGTTATTGAGATACAGAGACTTATTGGCCAAAAATCGCAAATTTTGCCCACCACCCTCTCATTTAGCGCCCTCGTTCTGGGTGACCCCCTTCGAATTTATGGAAAAGCGTTATGGTTCCTGAAACCAGAGTCTTCCAGGCAGCCGACGGTGAAGATTTGGAGATCCTAGCTAGCACCATTTTTGACTGATCCACCCGTGTGACAGAGAGACGGACAGAATTGTGATGGCTAAGACGCACTGAAAGCAGTAGCTGCTTTCGTGCGTAATAATTACCACCACTACTACTATACTCACCAGCTGGTTTCTAGCTCAACAGTTGTGCTTGCTTGTAATTTCCAATCACTTTCATAATGGACAGACATATTTAGTCTAAAGCACACATTAAACAATTTCATGACTACGCAAAGACAAAAGATACAAATCATCATATAGATAGGAGTAAAACTGACATATTTTGGCAAGGCAGTCGTCCATAAATAACATCATGCACTCAGAGGGGAAGGGGTTCACGATATCGTGATGATGTGTGACATAGGGGGATGGGGGTGAAAGACTGCATGATGTCACGCACGTCACATTTGCAGCAAGAACTGGCCAGGCAGTCGTAGATGATTGAGAGCCTCGTACGCTATACAGTACTCCATAGTACAGCACACATGATGCAGGCCTACAGCAGACAGTGTCTCCACCCACGGACCCCGGCACAGATGGCCGTGCCACATCTCTCTAGCAAATGTGTGACAAATCATACAAACAATTTGCATTGTGTTTGAAACTCACAGCTATAGATCTCTAGGCTACACCTCAGAACTGCAAGGGAAGGGACAGGAGTGACATTATATTCGAGGGCGGTCCAGCGCAGCATGACAAAATGTGACAAAGAGGGACGAGGTTATTTTTCCCTAAAATTGTGTGATATCATTTACGAACAAACCAAAGGTCAATAAAATTTTGGTGCTTCCGGTTTCTGTCCAATCCGTAAAAAAACCTGTGTACCCAAATTGTTATTGGATCCTCATAAATCTCAGTGCAGTTTTACTTTGTTTCCAAAGTTGTACTGAAAAAAACTGTTCACATATACCGGTAGTCTGTAATGCTATATAATCTTTACTTTACTTCTCATGAGTACTATTTAGGGAACGACTGCAGTATTTTTTCACCATGCAAAATCTACATTGGCATGTGGTACATCATGCGTACATCTCGGAACAGTCTGAAGAAATAAGTTTACCATTCAAATGCTTTCGCATCTATGTGAAAATGACATTTGTACTATGCGGTATATATGACATACTGAGTGCAGTCTCTGCAGTGTTGCGCTGAGCCTAGTGTATGACAAACCCCCTCAACATGTAAACTCAGTTTTCCACGGTAAATTTTGCCAAATTCTTCGGTTTCTGTGGGCCAGTTCGCAAAATTCCACAGCTCACCGCAACAAAATTTCCAAATTCCACGGCTTACTGTAGCCTTCCATTTGTGCATAAACTAAGCTTTATTTTGTTTTAAAAAACTTCAGTTTCTGGATGCTGGCATGGCACTCAGTTATGCTAACAACATACAAAGAAAATTATCCATCTTTTTTCCTTCTCAAAAGTGCAATTTGTCAATTAGTCGCATTGTTAATTTACAACTGTGCTGGATGCGATGGTAATTATTAGTAGGGATGCAGTTTTAGGCAGTTCATTTTGATTTTTCTCCAGAATATAGTTAGTTCATAGCTGACGATCGTACTAATCATCAATCATTTCTTAACTTCTGTAAAATTCTGCGAAATTACGTGGCAATTTCAAAATTCCAAGGAAAAGGGCAAATTCCTTGGCTTGGCTCAAAATTCCGCAGCCCATGGAAAACAGATCAGTATTAGCAACTAGCTAACTTGCTTTCACCATGTGTGGCTCTCAAAAAGCTCTTAATGACATTTCACCTTTTTTACAGAAGATGCAAAAACATGATTTTAAGTAGCTGTCATTTCTATCATCTTGCGAAATATATCAGTAACTGGGTGTCCCAACAAAAACAAGACCGACAAAACCGAGAAACAGTGATAGAGGCTTAGGTTTAAGAAAAAAATGTTAAAGATAGTAAAAAGATTAAAAAAAGGTAAAGGTCATCAATTTGTATAGCACATCGTTGCAAACACGCCTCTAATGCACTTTCATCACTAACCAGAGCTGCCTGCCGCATGGCCACCGTGTGCAGCCTGCAGACACAGGCTGGCGCAGCGGCCGGCTAGGCAACCCCAGTCAGCTGTACCAAGGTCTCCACCTTCCGTAACCCATGTAAATGAGTTGCTAATCATTTTACCATCCCACGGAGGGTAGAAGGCTGAGTCAACCTAGCTGGCAGGCTTCGCACCGAGATGGTTTACCTGCCCGCAGGCAGTCACCCATCACAGTACTAACTGGGCCCAGTGTAGAGTAACTTCGTTTTAGCCGAAACGCGTTACCAACTACGCCACGCCACCAGCCAGTGTTAGGGTTAGGATTAACATTCATGTTGTGGGGTACAACACCAGCCTCCAGTCACCTTATTTGAGAAATCTTTTACAGCCTTGTCGATCGGTCCCTGTGGCAGGTTGCCCCAGATAACCTGAAGTGCTTCCTTGAGTTCGGCGCTTGTTTTCAGCTTTGTTTTAAGCTTGCAGTAAGCCTCCAACATTGCACCTCATACGTAATAGTCCATTGGGTTTATATTTGACGAATTTGGAGGCCATTGGTCTTTTGTGATGATATCTGGACAGTTGGCCCGCAGCCAGTTCTGTGCACTGCACGGCGTTGCGTGCTGTGTGCTGACGCATCGTTCTGCTGGAAGATGAATCCGATGGGCAGCCGGCGATTGCTTTAAAGGAACGATAATTTAGTGATAATTTATAAACAATATAAATTACTGTTTATCAG
>Ga0209367_1013793_pt1 | contig 10350 bp, 5 predicted proteins | sample WorMetLIZISLAND2_FD_187412 | JGI IMG/M metagenome (GOLD analysis project Ga0209367, IMG submission 187412) | Marine gutless worms symbiont microbial communities from Max Planck institute for Marine Microbiology, Germany - Olavius geniculatus... ...
AGATCTCCAGCCTCATAATCATGGCCTCAACTCGGCTTGGAGATGCGCCCAGGATCGAGAACACTGGAAGCACCTCGTGGAAACCGCTACGCTCCAGCTCGGGGCATGCGCTTGATGATGATGATGCTGGCTTTACTGTTCGTTGCAGAATACAACCGTAAAAGCGATCGAAACTGGAATTGCATTTTTTGCTTGACACCTGTAAAGCAACAACGGTTGCTGACGTTCAAAGTTTCTGAAAATTCACGTTTTTATTGACAGATCGAATAGACTGTTCCGAAATGTTCAACCTGTAGTAATTCGAATCGATCGTTCAGTCGAGACTTTTGGGCGTCTCCACTGTGCATGCAGGCTAGATTGCGGAGATTAATTTTCTCGCGCACAAATAGATGAAAAAATCAATGCTGCCGAAATGAGAATGCCTTCAGCAAAACTGCAATCACGATTTAAGTGTAACACGACAGCTGGACAGTTGCCTGGACTTGTGATACGGGACGCGCGACCACTTCCGGAGGTTTTACTTTGTGAATATCCGCATCAGACTCGCCTGAGCCGGTATTGAATGTCCCATACGTTTCACTAATGTATAACTTGTGAAAAATATTGTTGTTTAATATGTCGAGGCCGGAAACTTTTGGGATGGCTGTCGTAGACCCCTTAGCTAGGCTCAGTCGTAGGCCTAGTCCATACCGAGTTACAAAATAAAACCTCCGCTGTGAAACACTACAACTGCAAACCCAAACTGTCTGCGTACGCTTGCAGTTATGCGTTTAGGCTATATAACAATACTATAAGATTCATCGATCATATGAATAGTAGGGACCTACAGTTTCGGTTCTGAGGTCTCGATGCAAGCTTATCGGTTTCTCTATCAACGTTCTGCAACTTGCACCGACTCCAACGAGGCCCGGAGGACGAAGAATTTCAAAGGCGACGGAACGAACAACGTACGTATATAATGTAAAGTATCTCATCGACCGATTTCATTTCGCCATCCACGTGTGAGGTTTTTCATATTCACAGCATGTGTTCAAAAAAGTGAACTCATATATAGGTTTATATAGAACATATCGTCCGCGCTAAACTAAAATGCAATTAAACTAGTGTGTACCGTTTATGATTTAATTAAAAAGGACTATCGGTTTACAAGATTTGGTGTAAAATATGACAAAATAAAAAAAATCGAATTTTGAAGATAATATGTCCGGGGTAAAACAGAAATGCTTCGGAGCGTCGTGACCACTCCGCGATTTGTTCAAGCAGCTAATTTATCATTGAACCTATGAAACTAAATTACAAGAAAGCCCAGCTGTTGCTAGGGAAGACGCGCTACAGCATAATGCGGTTCCTGTTGCATTTCTGACCTTCAAAATCATTCAAGGTGAATGATTTTTATTTAGGCCTGATCTGAAAAAGCGACGTATTTTTTGGCAGTTTTCCGTTAAAAACATACATTTTCTACCTCCTTTATTTAACCCCAAATTTGAAAATGTTTCCCTTGCACTGCATCCCCAGATTTTGTAGGCCTGCGCAGACAACCTCGACTAGTTAGACTATTCGTGCAAAAAGTTTCGCCTTACGATCTAACGCTCAGCCACAATGCATCTGTTACGAACAGACGGACGGACAGACGACAGACAGACGTCACATTATGGACGCCTACAGCACAAAACTGTCACTAGTGCGTTCTGCTAACTGCTTTTTGTTTACTTATTTAACTAAAATACCTTACATTCATTGCGTCGTCATAGAACGTTTAATTGTTTTTGTTAACAAACTGAAGAAAAATTCTATATAAGTGACGTTTTTCGCGAAAATAAACCTAATCATTATTAGGTAAAACATTTCATGAAATTTTTGTTAGTTTTAATAACATTGCATATCGCTGCTGCTTTGTTTTAGGTTGGTTAGCATTGTTAGCCTTGCTTTCATGATACGTCAAACGTAAGCCTGCCTACCGGATAATCCAACTACCGGTAGTGGTAATCAGTACTAGGTTCAAGCTGTGATAGATCAGTTAGGACACGGTGGCTTAATGCAGTTACATACGACCAGTATGTTCACCATGTTATTGTTGCCAGCTGTTGTTGCATGTTGTGCATGTTATTCATATCTTGCAGCATTTCAAACTCGTTGTCTGGGTGTTGATGTCACAGCTTCTATCGCAGGCAATTGGTAATTTGCGGAAATGCGGAATGCGGAAAGTAATTTGCGGAATGAAATCTGCGGAATGAAGATGATTGGTTGACGGGCATGATCACGTGATCAGCCCAATTCCACAATTTACTGCCAACCTTCCGAGCTCGACGTGGTGGTAATTTGCGGAATGTATGGTATGGAATTGCTGTAGCTAACAATGGGAAACGACGAAAATGTTGCAAAACGTAGAAAAAATGCTAAAAACAGTTTAAAACAGTTAGTTTGTGCCACTATATTGAGTCTATTTTGTGTGCCTTGCTTATAAACCAATTCTTTTCAAAACTGTCATAGTGCCAAAGACTGCAGCACACCTGCTACTCTAGCTACCGACTCCCCGTCGGCCAGCGGCCGACGTCCCAACAACAAAAGCAATCAAACAAGCGTCGCTTGTTTCAAGTGCATTTGAAGTTGCCGCATATGGCGTTAAATAGCCTATAACAAATCGACGTGCAGCGAATCCCAGAAATAGTGCAGTGTAACTGAAGTCTTAAGCAGTCGAGGTCATTAAAGCTTGAAGAAAACAACGACGGCCGTTGTTCGCCGAGTGATAAAAACGTCACAACTTCCAAGCTGAGAGTGAGACAATTAAATCGCCATAGATTTGAGCCGTATTTTAACTAAGCATGAGATATCACGTACAGTAGCCTACGTTGCTCGGTAATTAGTGGCAGTAAATGCCGAGTGCGGCCGGGGGCATTATCGATTGCTCGGGCGGTCATTCCGCATTCCGCGTATTGCCCACCGTTCCACAGCCTACTTCCGCAGATTTCATTCCGCAAATTACTTTCCGCATTTCGCACTTCCGCAAATTACCAACACCCTCTATCGCATGCATCCAGTTAACGTTGTTTTGTTGCCTGTGCACACTCCATGCTCTAAGAGACATTTGCATTTCATTCTGTCAAGAGCAAAGCAAATTCGCTGAAACATACAGAATTAAAAATCTTTTGCATCAGAAAACAGCAGCCGTAGTATTGCTAACTGTCTAGGTCATTTTTATGTGAATTTATTTGTTATCTCACGTTTTCTAAATCTAAAAAAACTCAAATGTTGCTTAATTGCTTAATTAGGCCTTGTCATTTCGAAGTGAAGCATAATGATTAACTGACTGTAATAGTAACCAAAGAAGTGTTTTTTTTTGGTTTAGCTTGCTGCACAACTAGCATGCCATCTGTGTTGTTATTTCTCGCTATGATGCAGAGAGATATGGCCGACGAGAGTAGTGAGATGGAGCTTCAGGCAGGTAGTGCGTCACATGCTGGGTCACATGCTAGTGGGTCGCATGCAACCGTAGATAGGAGTGTTGAGGCTGATGTTGATGAGAATGCAGAAGAAGAAGAACACGAAAAGGATGAACAGGACGATGAAGAGGAAGAGGAAGGGGAGGAGATGTATGATGAGACCGTTCGGTGTTGGCAGATTCTGCCCAACGTTGAGTTCTGGTTGCCATTAACCAGTTGTCGTTCAGCTTACCCGTTGACTGAGTTTACTAACTAATGTTTATCTGTTTACCATATTGGGTGAATGATGTGTCCAGTGGATGCAACAGAAATCGTAAGACAGCAGAATTATGCATGACTTTACGTTGATTTTCTAGTTTCAATAACTGGTACCATATTATTTGTGTTGAATTCTGTATTTCAATAAATCATGAACTTTCAGCCAACTATGAATTCAGCTTGTGTAATGTGTAGACTGCTAACAGTCCTCTGCTATTATATTTCTGCCTAATGCATATTGTTTTGTTAGGACTATACAGCATTTATTATGCGCATTGTAATTATCAAAGTGCTACTGTACACAGTTTAGGGTGACACAGCTGAAGTTGTTGGTATATAAGCTTTACATACAAAAGCTGCTCCAAAACCATTTGTGATAAATGTTACGTATGCAGTGCGTCGTACGTGCCTGTATTTCAGCGTTTATTACGTAAACTTTGAAAGTGTGATTTAATTAATAGAGCTTCAGAAATGAAGACCATCATTTGTGATTGATGTCTGACTCGCAATTTAGAGTGTTTTTTAATCTAACGTATAAGTTTCAATTTTTAATAGTTACTTAATGTTGAGGCATTGGTAGTTAAGTTGTTGACAAGTTGTTAACTTCTAAATATACCCACAATTGATGTTATTTATTTGTTTATAATTAAGAGTAATTTTTCTGCAATTTTTGCAGAATTTGAGTACTAACACAGGCCTTAGTATGGCTCTGAAATTTCTGTAATTTTAAGAACTGTCCTGAAAGATCTTGAAATTCATATAGTGTTTTGAAAATTGTCCATTTTTCTTGAAATTTTGAAGCATACTCAGTTACAGTTTTAAACTTATAATTTCTGTTTGTATGCCGCTACACGCATTCTGACAGTTTTTCTATTCCCAAAAATGCATTTGCGGTTGGGCCTCTACCCTGGACCCTGCTGCGGGAGCTGTCAGTGCTTATATGGATTACAGAAGGTGGGGACCTTAGTACAGCTGACTGCGGCTGCCTAGCCGGCTGCTGCGCCAGCCTGTGTCTGCAGGCTGCACGCGGAGGCTGTGCATCCGGCAGTTCTGGTCAGTGACGAAAGCGCATTAGAGGCGACGATGCACTGTAAAATTGACGATCTTTACCTTTTTTTTACCTTTTACCAAACCCCTTAGCTGGTGTGGAGAGAGCTTGCTGCAGCAGCTGCCCCTTCCTCAAGAACTCTATCACCTGCTTAAAAGCTTTTTTGTGAGTATTATTTGTCTTGAAAGATGTCCTGAAATTCTTGACATTTTTGTCCTGCAAAAAATTTTTCTTGTGTTCAGGCTGGCTAACAAGCTCTTTAATTACTTATGTGAGCTGTAAGCACTTGGAGAGCAGACTCAGGAGATAGCCGAGTGTTTTCATTAAAATCCGCTTGTGTGTTTTAGTAATCGTTAGTAGTTTCGGTATATCTGGCAGTTAGGGTTAGCGGTAATAGCATTGTGTACATTAACAAAGTTGCTATTTGTGTAGCCAACCTAGTCAGCTAATGGCACTGGTTGTTTGCCTAATGCGGGTAGGGCTCAGCCAGTAAGTGGCCTGCACTTGTATGATAGCTTTGTGGAGTTGTCAGTAGTCAAAGACATTCTGCTATCTGTAGTTGTTGGCTTTGTTGAACACTGCTACAAACTTTGGCGTCACCAACTCGCCATGGATAGTTGTATGGTGTAAGAAGCAAACCGTTTGGCAATAATTTTGTCTATGGTAAATGTAAACACTCGGCCTAATTTGTCAGCTGTTACATGCCTCTTATTCTTTCACAGCATATGGCAGTATATAAATGTGCTTTGATTAGTTGATTGTTTGATCGACATAAATCGATCGATTGTAGAGTTTGCAATAGATCTGTCCAGCTTGCGATGTTATTCGTTCAGCAGCATGAATCATTTGCCCCACAAAGTGCCTGTAACTCTGTGTATTCATGTATTCTGTTAAGCTGTTCTGAGCTTTATTGATCACGTGTCCAAAGCACCAGACTACTGTTACTGCAGCTTGCTGTTTACCAATATACCAGTATCTCATCTGACCTTAGCATCTCGTAATACTTTGTAATACATGTAATACATGTTCTTGGGTGGTGTTGTGCAGCGAAGAAATGGCTGAAGTTGAAGAGGACAAGTTTGGTAGCTGTGAAGGCCCGGACGCAATGTATGTAAAGCTTGTCTCTTCTGACGGTCACGAGTTTATCATCAAACGAGAGCATGCTCTGACGTCAGGCACTATCAAAGCCATGCTGTCTGGACCAGGTAATTTTGAAGCTAAACTTTTGTCTAACTGGCGATGTTCTAATTTACAGTTAGCATCTGCGGCAAAGTCATGTTCCATTATCGACTCAAATATTGTGTGTAGTTGCACAGAATCTGGGTATGTGTGATTTACACTTAGACTTACTGTGCTTTTTACAAAATATTCATTTCTGTAATCACAGGCTGCGCCATTGTTTTTAAACCTTTTTGCTGCAGCGGAACCCCACACAAGTGTGAAGATCACTCGCGGAACCCCATGCATGGATCCATCAGTCTAGTGGCGTACTCAAAGTTGAAGCTACAGGGACTCATTTCCCTAGCAGGGCAGAGCCTTCATGGGAACGACATTGCAGACAAAGATGACCAATTATAATATGAAATTTAACCACATTAGTAGGCAGCAGTATTGTATTTAACCAAACACGACGGGCGAGGCGATTGTCGACTGCTGTTTAGCCCCCGCCACCAGTGCTGTTTTATATCTACAACCACGATTTCACCCTTCTACTGTATATAAACTGAACAGTTTTTTATATAAATCACTTTTATTGTATATGTGTCCTGGTGGCTCAGTGATCAGGGCATTGGATTTGAAATCACAATGTTGTGAATTTTTATTACTGGCTGTTTTGCTGTCAAGTTGTTCACGTTAGTGATGATTCGATATATTGAAAATATCGATATATTGTTTTCGATATCGATATAATGTATCGTGTTGTATCGTCGAAAAAATATTGAATGTTTTGATATATCGCGATATCTTTTATATATCGCAATATTTTCAATATATTGCGATAATTTACGCCAGAAGTTTATATTTTTATTAGTGCATTACCAAAATATGGAGAATAAACAGGAAAAAAAATGACAAACTAACCGAAGAAAACTAACTATAGTGTCTATAGTTAATTTTTAAGTTCACTGACAATTTTAGTATCTACGTAAAGCAAACTGCCTTGCTAAACGTTCACGTCTTGTTCTTGTGCTTGTATAAGATTTACATACTTATCATTTTAAAAATATTGATATCGTGATATTTCCAAAATATCTTATCGATATCATATCGAAATTGAAATCCTCATATCGAATCATCACTAGTTCACGTGCATGTGCCTTTGTCACCAAGCAGTATAGGTAATTTGGTACCGGCCGTTGGGCGATGATACTCAAAGTAGCTGGGAAGATAACCGTAGGTTTGGCATTGCATCAGCCAAGCATCAAGCAAACTTTGTGGTCTATCCAGCTACAGGCGCAGCAGCCCAAGAAAGGGACATGAGCATATCTTGGATTGATTGTGGAAAATATCTGCTTTATACCACTCCATATATTTGAAAATTGTGCTGTATATCTTGTAGATTAAATTATGAGTACCGGTATTTTATCGGTATCTTGTTTATTTCCTTTGAAGGTTATTTTTACTGTGCAGTTTAAATAAATGTTACATGCACTGTATGATGGTCTGTTGTTGGCTGGTATTTGAAATCATTGCAGTTGGAGATGGTATTGCTTTATTTGCACAGTTTGTGTCAACTTGTGACTCGATGTGACTGCAGGTCAGTTTGCTGAGAACGAAACTAACGAGATCAACTTCCGGGAGATACCGTAAGTGATTCATATTTGGTCCAATACATTTGGCCGAATTTTGTTAAACCTGCCACCAAAAGAAATTTGCACTACTGTTGTTTTCCTGCTTGGTGTATGCACGATGCCGTGACTTGCTTAGACTAGATGTGCAGACCTGTAAAGGGCTGAATTCCTTGCAATGCAGGCTGTGGATGAGCTGTTACATTTGTAGCCTGTCATTAGGAGGGCCCACAGTTTTCCGCGGGCCACGGAATTTCGAGCCAAGCCACGGAATTTGCTTTTTTCCACGGAATTTTGATATTGCTGCAGAATTTTGCAGATGTTAAGAAATGACCGATGATTAGTACGATCATCGGCTTGATAACGTAATTAGACTAACTATGTCATGGGAAAAAAATCAAACTGAACTGCTCAAAACTGTGTCTCTGCTAATAATTACCATCTTAGTAAAGCACGATCATTGCGACTAATTGACAAATTGCACTTTTGTAAAGAAAAAAGATCGATAATTTTCTTTGTATGTTGCTAGCATAACTGAGCACCGTGCCAGTTTCCAAAAAGTGAAGTTTGTTAATTAAATATGCATTAATTCATGCACAAACGGAAGATCGCGGTGAGCTGCGGAATTTTGTGAACTGGCTTGCGGAATTTGGTAAAACTTTCCGTGGAAAACTGTGGGCCCTTGTCATTAGATCATATTCCAGCATGTGACTGTATGTCTACTGATCCATTTTTCGTGATATCTGATATGTCAGTATTTGTGTCTGGCAGTGAGCTGCCTTTAAGCTGCTGCTCTCAAGACTACACTGCGCTGCTCGGCTTATGTATACAGTGTTGGCCAAATTAATAAAAACGGACAAAAAGAGTACGCAGGACAAAAGTGGGTGGATTTCCTGTACCCAACAATGTAACAGTCACGGAATGGAGCTCCCCATGTTATCTAACCGGGTCAGGGCCTAGCCACCCTGGCCCCCCTTGGAAATGAGCTCCCACCTCTCTTATCCCCCTCCTCTCCAAAAAAACAATCTAATTAATACGTTATGTTATTTATTTACTTTGTACATGTTACTTGTATTGTGATACCGTGCAAAACAAACACTGGCTTATTTTATGACATTTTTCGTAATCTCTGACTGTCAGTGCCTCAGAAGCTACTGCACTATGGCATGTTTTGACTATGTCTATTTATTATATCTCTTTCTCTATTATTCATTAATTTATCCTGAACGATAACGTTGATAACTACCGGGTGTTATTTGTGTTGCGCAGGTCTCACGTCTTGCAGAAAGTCTGCATGTACTTCACGTACAAAGTCCGATACACCAACAGCTCGACGGAGATCCCCGAGTTTCCGATTGCCCCAGAAATTGCCCTCGAGTTGCTAATGGCGGCCAACTTTCTTGACTGTTAGTGAATTGATGTCTGGCTGGCTGTCTGGTGGGCAGCATGAAGAGTTCAGATGTTGTAAAGACCTTTGTTTATGTACAAGTCTGGTGGCTTTTTGCGCACAATTTTTATTCTGGCAGTTAACTGCCTGCAGCTTTCGTTGGATTGGTACAACTTATCTCTCTCTTGCACATACAGCTGTCTTGCATGCGTTTCTTTCATTGTCATCATTGCAGCTGATGTTAAAAGTTAAATTGTTGGTTGCAGTATTGTAAATTGCAAGTTGATTGACAGAATGTCCGTGTAACAGTGAACTGTTTTGCAGCTTGCAGTAATTTTGTGGCAGATGTTTCAAGAGCATATGATTAATGCCGTGTGCAGAAATTATTATGCATATTTCCGAGACTTATTATATAGATCAGTTATGTTTAGGACTGGAAAATTGGATATTTTCAGGTTTTTTAAAACTCCAAAAGTCTAAATTTTTTAAGGTTTTCTGTTTTTATTTGGGGTGCAGTTTATCATTATCCACTCAACAAAAACAATGCGTCAGCAAGAATGATGTTCTTTCTGGATCATTATTTTGTGTCAGGTCTTCTTTGTACACTAACAAGAAGTCTGAGCTAATGCCCATGAGATGCACGAAAGCGTATAGCAGTTTCCTGTTTGCAGATAATCTTCGTCTATCTCCATCTATTTCATCGCAGTTCACTCTTTCGCAACCAAAAATCTCCAAAAAATCACTAAAACCCCTATTTTTAGGGTTCAAGGTCATCAATGTTGACATTCCTAAGAAGCTCGTCGCCAGTGCTTGTTATGATAAGCAGCATGTCTGTGCCTATCTGCAACCATTTTCACGTTAGAGGAGCCAATAACGGTAGAATAACGTGTTTTTAGGAGGGGTGCCTCTCTTTTTCCCCTTGTTCGTGGGGACACCTTTCACCCAGTGGCATGAAATTTTGTCATGAAATACTAGTCACTCTAAGCTATCATATGGTGAAAACCAGAGATCTCTATCTCACCTGGGCTCAGATCGGTACCGGGTTGTGACAGACAGACACCAAGACAGAATTACCATAGCTAATACGTGCTATAGCTCGCTATGCTAGCTCTCACGTGTAAAAATTAAAAGAACCTAAAGGTTTTTTTTTCTAAAAAAACATAGTTTTGCTTTATGGTTGATTAATGTTATTGCGAACATGTTAAGGAATCGGTTGCAAATTGCAAACAGAAAATTGATGACATTAAAGATATGTCTTGACTGGTGAGCCTACGTAAAGCATTGACAGATAGCACATGTAATTACACTGTGTTTCAAAAAAACGGGCACCCTTTTTATTTCTTTCATAATTCACTCAAATGATGATCAATTTACACGAAATTTTTACCAGATGTAGCTGAAGAAATGCTAATTCAAAATATATGGACA
>Ga0209367_1013794_pt1 | contig 10349 bp, 6 predicted proteins | sample WorMetLIZISLAND2_FD_187412 | JGI IMG/M metagenome (GOLD analysis project Ga0209367, IMG submission 187412) | Marine gutless worms symbiont microbial communities from Max Planck institute for Marine Microbiology, Germany - Olavius geniculatus... ...
CCCCCGATATAGACTCGCGCTCCGCGCGCTTGCCATGGCCCCCCTTTGCCAAATCCTAAATACGCCACTGGTCACTGCGTGGTTTTTTGTCACAAGTCTATTGACGAGCGAGACACACCGACAGAAAAAAAACAGCTAAGTCTAAACTGACAAGTGCCTTAGAAATCACGGACGTGCCTGTTAAAACAACGAAACCTGCAGGACAAATCGAATGTATCAAAATGCTTTAAAGGTAACAACAGTTTGAGATCGGACGACATGAGAAGCATCGGCAGCGATTTCGAAGATCAAGGCAATGTACACGTAAGCCGCATTATCGCTGCAAGATTACTAAAAGTAAGTAAGTAAGCAAGTAAATGACTTATAAAGCGCCAAAGTCTCAGAAAGAATCAGGGCGCATGGAGTTAAAAGTGTTATGGTACGTGTAGTATATATAAGCGCTTGAAAAAAAGTTAAAATAAACACTAAAAAAGAAAAAAATAGAAGAGCATGCATAACTTTATACATTCCGTCATGAGCTCTAATTTTCACTTTGATATAAAGTTGTCCTCATTGGAGTTTGAACTCCTAATCTTCAGTTCCCAACACAGCAATAAGCGTATACACTATACATAAATGTCTTTTTACGAAAAACTGTCTGACTCACTCACTGATCGAATGATCGATACAACGACAAACATCCTTGGCAGTCGTATGTGTCTGTTCGTTTAATCACGCTTGAGTGCACCGATGGGTGGAGTTATAAACCCTTTATACCACTGCAGACATAGTGCTGGAAATAAGCAGTACGATTAAGACCGTGGCTCGCCATATTTCACAATGTCAGCGTTGTTCTTAGTCTATAGCAGCGTACAGCCAGGCCGTCGTACAAAGTACAAACACCGGCGCTACTGCGAACTGTCTGCTGCATCAAACAATGTTTCAAGAAACAGAAACAGCTCAAAGTCTCTTCGCCAGTCCAGTCAGCAATATATTGCTTCAGTTCTTGCTGCTGCGTGGGGTACTCTGGACTGCTTATAACAAGCAACGAAAAAACGTAGTACTGCTAATACACAGTACTGGCCGAACGCCAGTGTTCAAAACACGCCATATAATTCGATGAGTTTTTTTAAACCTAAAAATTTGGAGCAGAGCCCAACGTGAGGCCGCCCGGCGCCTTAAGTCCCATTTTGGGAAAATTGAAGGGGTTGAAATTTCTCTCACAGCAACGTCACGTGAGACGACGAGAGTGAGAGTGAGACGAACGCAATTGCATTGGTCTTCACATTAAGCGCATCGTTAATTTTGGGTGGGTAAATATTAGCCGTTGTTGTTACTGAACCATGATTCATGAATTTTCCTCCAATGCAGCAGGGTTCGTAACAGTAACTTCATAGTCGATAAGGCCGTTTTCCGCTTGTTGATATCGCGATCCGTTTCTGAGATATTCGCAGTTAAAATCTACAGCTGTCCGAAATCGCGCCAAATTCTGGAAATTTTTGGGGTGCGGAACCCCCCCCCAACTTGTACCTAAATTATCATGCCGGTTGCCCACCTGATGACACGTCAAATCGCAAAGTTTCTTACGGTTACTCCTCTTGATCCCAAAGTTACTGCGCCTAGTGAGCTGATTTTTAAGCCAAATTTTGACCTTTTTTGCAAAAGAATATTGGGAAAATTCCCATCCCCAGCGGGGTGTACGCTAGCATTGATACTGTTCCCTCACAATTTTCGGTTGCAATCGTGTGTCCTAAAACAAGCAACAGTGTGGTCCATGCGACCTACATGAGCGTTGTTTAAATACGATATTGCACTGTCTGGAGTGGTATAAGCTTGTACTGCGTACTCGTTTACCCTCTACCCACTCCAGCAGTGCGGTATTTAGAACTTACTCCGCCTACAAAGCTATAGCGCGTGCACTGCGATCACCACTTGGCATTCGAGTCCCGAGTCGTGAGTGCCTAGTGAGTCTACACTGTGTCCCAAAAAAGCATCCCCGACATTTTTGACTGTAACTTGAAAAACAATTATCAGATTCTGATAATTTTAGGTACGAATATTCCTGACACAACTTGCCATCAAATGATTATTTTGCTTCCCACCTTACCCAACGTATGCTTCTGCACTACCCAGGGAAAGCAGATCAAGCGAAATATATGTTAAAATAAACAGAAAACCTGAAAAAACATCTCGGCATTATCGATCGTAACTTGAATACGATATAGCAGATTTTAATAATATTTGCCAAAAATATTTTCGATACAACTGGCTATTAAATAAGTGTTTTAGTTTCTACCTCACTTAACGTCTGCTTTTGCACTACTTGGGGAAAGCAGACCAAGCAAAATACGTGTTAAAATAAATAAAAAAGTCAATAAATTCCATCTATCCTAATCTGTGGACCCCAACAGCCAGTCTATTACAAAATTTGACTGTCAAGCAGCGGCGTGTTTTTAGGAATGTTTGTAAAGTTAAGAAGCGACTGGTACAGTCTGGATTGGTCTGGAGCAAAACATTATTGACACTGCTGTCAATGAATGAAGAAAACGTCTCCAGCAGTAATTTGCGCAGCTCTTATTTCTTTCTGTGGACCACCAAGTATGCTGTATTGTGGAGTGAGTGACAACAATCTGTAGCTACCTCGAGAAAGTCTTTGGTGCAGTTAGAGCTGAGTTCAATCTCCAGAAAGCCGATAGTAAACTCGACGTAGCTGCCAGTAGGTACGACGATCGTCCAGAAACAGTCACGGTGTGACGGATACCAGTCCGGGAATGACGGACTGCGGATCACGCCGCTGCTTGCTTCAATCCGACCACCGCAAACTGCATCCGGACACTCAGTCACCTCAATTTAGACGAATTACGAACGAAAAAGTGCAAACTAAATGTAAAACGGTATAATCAAAATAACAAAATCTCAATAAAATAACTCAAAATAGTAAAAATAATAAAAAAAATTACATCTGTTTAATTAACACGTTAACGAACGTTAAAAAGTTTGTGATAAAAAAAATTAAAACTATGAAAACTTTTTATGCAATGACAAATTTACTTTGCAACAGTATGCTTTCCTCACTATCTCACTGCTAAAAGTATTAACAGTGGGCATCACAAACAGAAGAATTATTCGTCGAAACGAAAATTCTGAAATCGAAGTGCTAATTTTTGACGTGCTACAGCTAAGCTGTAGGACGTCTATGGAACGGTTGTCGTCTGTCTGTCGTAGTCGTCCGTCTGTCCGTCTGTCACGGATGTATTGTAGCTAAACGGTGCGAGATAGGGCCTAGGTTGCTATTGATCACTAATAGGAAATCGCATATTGGCTTTTAAATGACATAAAAATCTATGACCTTGGATGAACTTGAAGTGTCATAATGCACTATGGTATGCCAATTGGGCGGTATTGTAGCTAAACGGTAAGTCGTAAGGGGTCGGCGATGGTAACGTCAAATAGGGCGCTGGCGACTTACTACAGACTGTCAACAGTAGCCATGTCTCCATCTGCAGTGGTTTGGCAGCAATTTTTAATGGAAAGTTTCAAGCTACAAGTGGCCCTATCTCGGAAACGGTGAGAGATAGGGCCAAAGTTACTAATAATCATTAATAGGAAGTGGCATAGGCTTTTTTTAAATGAAATGATATTCATCGACCTTGGATGACCTTGAAGGTCAGTGCTGCAACAGGAACTGTATAGACTGTAGTGCGTTTTCTCTAGCGACAGCTAGGCTTTTTGTCAACTTTTCATTGCTAATCAATTTCTTTAAAAATACGTCATTTAGTAGTCAAGTCCACGGTATTGGTCTATCTGACCAACCAAATAAGCGTAAAATTTGTAAAAACGCTATTAACGAGCGATTACAACTAAAATATATGTCCGCCCGGTGCCGACACATGGTGCGGTCATCCGCACTTGACTGCTGACCTTTTAAACTGAAACTTGGCACACCAATTACCTCCGTCCTGGAGAACATTCGTACCAATTCCGTGTTATCTACGTTCTTTTTCTGTTTTCGAGTTACAAACCAACACGGGACAGACGAGCAGACGGAGGCAGAGACAGGCAAGACACGTAACGCAGCTTTGTACTAAGACGGCCGAAAAATAATGATTAAAATGTACAATAAAGATAGGCGGCTGACTGACTTGGGGTGACGGAGATCCAGCTGAGAGCGAAACCGTCGCGACTGACGCTGGCGTCGGCGTGGAAAAACAAACTTGCGACGTAGTGCGTCGTGTTGATGACGCCTCCCTCGGGCAGAGTCGTGCCGCAGTAACGGCCGATGCGTCGAGCCGTCGGATTGTATCCGTCGTGGATCTGAAGGAAGTCCGACGCACAGTTGTCGTGTTCCTCGAGCTTGAACCGGTGAAATGTCAGTCTCAGCGCCTGCACGCATCCACCAACCACCGCTTTCAGATCGTAAGACGCTCTGCTTCCGGTTGCAGCCGGCAAAAAGTAGGGACGTGCCCGAAAAATTCATTCATTTTGTTTTTATTGTAATATTACGAAACGTAATGTTATATTACGCCACAACTCATAAAAACAAACAGACACACTGAATAGTAGCCGTGAGAACTTAAGCAAAGTTACTGCAGGATTACAGACTAGATGCGAACCGTACATTTCAGTAAAACTTTGAAAGCAAACCAAAAATGCACTAATATGTTTAATAGCCCAATAAAAATTTTAGCGACGCAAGTTTTTTTTTCTAGGAACGGATAGAAACGGGAAGGACAGGACTTTTAAAGCTTAATTGTAAACGTTATAGCCTGTGATATCACTGGCATGCCAAGTTTTAAAATTTTGTTGAGAAAAAGTTTAAAACTAAAATATCAGTAAGTTTTCATATTTTTGCCTAGTTTCACAGTAACACGTGGATTTAATTCAAGACAGGCAATAAAGCTTTCAAGGACGCGTACAGAACGACGTAACTGAACCAAACTGACCAATAGGGGAGTTCAGTTTAGCTCAGTTACGTCGCCCTGTACGCGACTTAAGACACGGTACAAAACTACAAAGTATAATATACACGTACATTGTACGCCTATACTCGAGTTTCGATTTTGTCACGTGTTCTTGCTGTTTCTTGGCAGTTTTCTAGAGTAGTCGTTCGTTCAACTTCCACAACACCTTTACATTGTGTTTTTATATTAATTTATTAATTTGTTCTGTCATTTGTCGCAGCAAGTAATTGAATAACCTTGGTAGGCGTGGTCCAAATGCGCCAGAGGCAGTTGACGCCGTTAGGGTACGTTTGCGTGCTATCGATGGGATATGCCAGTCTTCCCGACTCTCCGGTCAATCTTCCGCCGCACGCTAACAGCAAAATGATCGCAACACACGACACATTTAAGCAAAAAGCGATAAAAAAATCTCAAGCATTCGCCGACAATATTGCGTCATTATCGCGACTGGAAAAACTACGTCGCAGACGGTGTACAAAACAAGACGATGCACGTACGAACGGGGATAATAGGGCTAAACGTGCACCTACAGTCCTACATGGAAGGATGTGATAAAAGAAAAAAACAGTGAAATGAAATATCAATAAGCCAAAATCGCTATACGACAAGAGATACGAAAGTGTACACTGCCTTTCTGAACGTTCAAAATTGCTTTTTAGTTAAATAACTAGAAAGCAGTCAAAGCCCGCACACCTTCGCCAAGGCAATGTTGTTCGCTAGGTGGCAGCACCATCTTCGGTTTTGCAGCGGTTTCCGTTATGCCCTAATGAAAGCAATGGTAACGAAAATTTCAAAGTGATCCAAAATTCAGGATTTCTTCCGGATTACCCCTAAAATTGAACCACTGGTAGTTTGTGCCATTTCCGACACACCCTCAAAATTTCAGAAAGATCCGTCCATAACTTTTTGAGTTATCTTGCTAACACACAGACAAACAGACAAACAAAATCCGGCAAAAACTTTACCTCCTTGGCGGAGGTAATAATATTTATTATCTTGAAGTTGCACTGAACGACGACTACCTCTCTGCGGAGTCTGGCAGAGTCGCCCAGTGAAAGACGACGTGCAGATGCAGGTGAACGTCGCGTTCTGGTGTGACACGCAGGTTCCGTTGTTCTGACACGGCTGAGACGCGCAGGCATCCAGCGCCTGATTGCACTGCGCTCCCGCCCAACCGGCGTTACACACGCACGAGTATGTGGTACCGCTCGCCTACGAGTAACATACGACGGTAGTAACTTGACGCTGTAAGGATCGAACGTAAACGCGCAGATGAAAACAGACATTTTCAATCAAGTTACGAAAGTCACAGTGCAACACGTACACAAGGAGACCATAATGCAAAGCTCCACTGCACCCGTCTGTCGAGGATTTGTTAGGCCACAAGTCAGATGTACAACCATACATGTTGCCATGCCAACATGTTGTGCACTTGTTGCAGGCTTTCGATTTTTGTGAACTTGTGTCGTATACAACGCTACAACTTGTTATAAACTGTCCGTTTGCTGTGGGCAAGTTTTACAGTCTGTTGTATAGCGCGTTCTGGGTTATACCCCGTTTACACGAAAAAGCATGAAGCATCAAAAGCATCAAAATGCACCTGCACGATGTGTGCTCTAAGTTCGCTTTATGTTTGCTTCATCGTGTAAAGAGGATGTTAAATTCACAAAATGTCGACGCAGGTGAAGTTTAAGCCAATGAATGAGCGTCGAACCTGACAGCGGCCATTGGAGCCGCACGGATTGCCCGCGCAGGGTCCGACGCCACCGGCACCCGTCAGCGTACATCCGGTAGCACCTATACCGTTGCCGACGTAGCCCTGAGCACACGTGCAACTGCGACCGACTATACCTGCCGACAGACGCACACACGGACACAAACTATCATCATCAGCAACAACCGCTCTCAGCTGGAAGCGCTCAGAGGTCTCAAACCTCCGTCGAAAACGCTGCTACCACCTGTCAAACGCAACAAATCTAATGATGTTGCTTGAAACTCGCCCCGTCCTTTGCAGAAACGTTTACAAAAATATGCAAATATGTCTAATCACTCGTGCATCCCAAGGGGTTGAGTAGGCTCATAAATAAAGCTGTACAAATTTTCGTGGCGGTGCAAAGTTTTTTTTGCGGATTCCGGATCATAATGCAGGATATTTTTGCTATTATGAAAATAAAATGGGCAAAATAATTAAGCTGACACTTTTCAGTATATCTTAGCAAGTTATCAATGCATTTTAACGAAATTTATCGAAAGAGTGGAAATATGAATGGCCCAAGAACCAACTGGTCAAATTTCGGTGGCAATCCTGTTTCGAATTTAAATCCATGTTTCTAAATCCGGATCCAGAACCTAAAACTGTGTTTAATGTTTCATCTAGCAGTTGTGTTCGCCAGGTGGCAGCATTATTATAAGTATGTTTATTCGCCACTCAGGCAGAAGACAAATACAAATACAAATACAGAATAAAAAAGTACAATACCGACAGTACCAGACAGACAAGACGAGAGAGAACAAATACTAATATAGGCCTATATTCTTGGCAAAAGCTTGAGATTTCTGATCGCTTCTAAGTGCTGTATTTTATTGCACTATAACTCGATATTTTATAAGTCAGTTGATATTCAAGCAAGCAAGTTATTAAGTAAGCAAGTATAGAAGTGATATGCGGTACTGGGAGTCTCGCGACAAACAGCCAATGGATGACAGCCGCCATTGTTAACAGCACAGATGCCCACGTACCGACAGTTGACGCCATCGCCCACGTAACCTACGTCCAACAAACAACATACTGCATCAATCATTTAATCGCTGCGTAGATTTTATGCCAAAAAAAATCCGTATATCACAGAAGAACAGGTTAGACAAACAGAGAGACAAGTCGGTAAACAACACGGCTCGCGACTGCTAGCGACAACTGTCGTGCGGACAGATACGCGAACAAAATCGGGTACAGACACGTTGTCTGAGAATAAAGGCAGCGGACCAACAGACACAGTACTATAAATGGAAAATAATCAAAGGGATGACGAATTATCACTGAACAGATTCGCGAAGATGAACATGTTCCAAACATGATTACAGACATGATTACAGACACACACATGATTACATGTCCAATGTCCATCCAAGATAACCAAAAAACGAACCATTTCCGAGTTTTTACACTGTTTTGTTCTTCTTCTTCTTTTTCTTCTATTATTGTTATTAGTAGCGTAGTAGTAGTAGTAGTAGTAGTAACTAGCAGTACAGTATTAATGTCTGAAAATACAGAACTACAGTATATGCAGTAGAATACCGTCAGGGCAAGGTTCGCAGGTTCGTGATCCGGGCGTATTGACACACTGGACGTACGGGTTGAGTGAACATCCGCCGTTGTTGACTTCGCATTCGTTCACGTCCATGCACGAAAAACCGTTGCCCGTGTAACCTGCGATGACACAACAACGAATTCATGAAAGATATCACACGCATTATGCTAAAATACGTGCTGCACTAAGGTCTTTGAAACTAACACGTGTCATATCACATTGTCTGGAGTGTTATAACCGCCCGTAAGGTTACTCCAGTCAAGCGTAACGTGTCTCCGCCTATTTATCACATTTATCACATCGTTGATCACAGTCAAAAAATAAGCACGTTTCACCACGATCAGATTGTGTTCAGAAGTCTGCTCGCCGACGTGTTACCGGCATTAAACGCAGTTCCAGCCCTAGACCTAAACAGTCTTCAGAACAATTGCATCATTTACAAGTTTGTCATTTTCCAGTCACGCATTTTCAGACGAACCGTTAATTAATACCACGGCAGTCTGACTTTAAACCTTGCGGGCAAGGTCCACAAGTGAACGAGCCGGGTGTGTTGATGCACTGGACGGGTGGGTTAGTTGAGCACGGGGGTCGCGTCTGTGCGTGACACTCGTCCACGTCCACGTTACACATCGGAGAGTTGGGACTTTTTGTCCAACCGGCGTCACAGAAACATTCGTAGTTCGCCTGTAAACACAAGACAGAGACTCTTACAAAAACAAAATAAAATTTAAATGTAACCATATAATATTCGAAGCTAAAAGAACAGTCTGCATTGAACACTATCATTTCTGACTTTTTATTTTAAAAAGTGCGAAATAAGTGAAAAAATACATAAAACTGTGCAAACAGACAGACAGACAGAAACGAACAAACAAATGTGAAATTAGACAAAAATCACTAATCTCTGAACAGTGAACGAACAAAAAATGTGGCAGTTTTCGTTGAATATTATCAGATAAGCAAAATTGATTGGTTTTGTAGGCTGCGCCCCAGAACCGCGTCTCATGGAAGTTTCGCCCCTAACTAGCCCCACCTCGATAAAAGCTGGCCCTAAACGCCATAATCCGCTGTACCTTTTTTAAAAATCCCGAACTCTCAAATTCACTGAATGTCGTATGTCCACATCTGCCCGTCAGACAGAGTTAAAAACGATGACGTCACGCCGACGCAAAAATTACGCGGTAAAGGCAGCGAATAAAGTGTTTACATTTAACGGCATTGCATGCAGCATTATCTCACGCTTAGTTGTATTGTGTTGTATTGTATTGTACTGTATTGTAATTTGCCTTCAAAGAACACGCACAAGTATATGGATGACTTAAAACATTATGGCTGGACAATCAAGCATTGCACTTACGGTAAGGTTGCCTACAGGGTGCGCCAAAAATTTTTACCCCCCTGAGGTTTTCTGATAATTTTTCTAAAACGGCTGGGAACTTTTAAACAAAATTTTACACGTATATTATTTATTCAGATTTACGCTAACCTGCAAAATGTTATTCAAATATCTCCAACTTTGACAAAGTTATGCCGTATTAAGCGCGACCACCCACTGAATTTTTACATTTCACAGCACATCCATCACGAGTTTTACTAACTGACGATAAACAACAGGTTTAAAACAGACATAATTGACATTTTATGAACCAGCACACAGTTCAGTTAACATATTTCAGTACGAAGTTTACATCGTATGCTCAAAATGTCGGCCACCAGCCGAAATGCACGAGTTCAGACGTTTGCGAAAGTCGCTGATAGCTTAATTGATCGTTGTCAGTGGCAAGTCGTCCCAGATCTGCTGCAACGCACTTTTTAGCTCTGGAATGGTCTTTGGGTGAATGTGGCATATTACGTCGGAAGTCTGCTGCCAATGCTGGTTGACGACTGCAAACGGTTGCTTCCATTTGGATTCGTATTTCAGCAAGACGGCGCTCCTGCGCACACGGCCCGTCAGAAGCAGAACTGGTTGACGGCAAACTGTACCGACTTCATCGCAAAGGACCAATGGCCACCAAATTCACCCGACCTCAACCCACTTGACTACCATGTGTGGGGCGCAATGCTTCAGGCATTTCACTGGTTCATAAAATGTCAATTATTT
>Ga0209367_1013795_pt1 | contig 10347 bp, 7 predicted proteins | sample WorMetLIZISLAND2_FD_187412 | JGI IMG/M metagenome (GOLD analysis project Ga0209367, IMG submission 187412) | Marine gutless worms symbiont microbial communities from Max Planck institute for Marine Microbiology, Germany - Olavius geniculatus... ...
AGGTAAGACAGTTGCACTAAATAGATGAGGTGGGAAATGAAACCACCATTCGATGACATATAGTCTCATTAATAAGTGTGCCAAAAATTATTATAATCGGACATTCGTTGTTCCAGTTATTGCAAAAAATGTAGTCACATGCTTTTTTGAGACACAGTGTACGTATGTACATGCATGATAGTTTGTTCGGATAACGCACAACAGACTTACTTTTTTGCGTTTTCTGAAGAGCGGGGGCACGTTGTTTTCTTCTCCTTTGTGGGCGCCCATGCTGAGAGACGCATGTATATGGCGAATGTCAGCAGCATGGAATTGGATAGAAGCTTCGTATTAGCTAGCACGACGGGTAAGTCAACTACAGCGGCGCAATCGCCACAGTTTGTCAGTTGCTAGTCCATGGAGATAAACGCAGAAAAGTGGACCGTGTATATGCGATGACAGTCTATATGAGTATTGATGACGCCGTGCGAAATGAGACGATGGCTGCTGAAAGCTGCTTCATTTGTCGACGTCGCTCGCCTGATTGCTTCAGTCCCTGTACTCTGCTCTGACTTCCCACAGTGGCGTACGAAGTGCTGAAAAGAAGTGGAGAGAGCGCCTAAACTTCAACGACGCAAGACGGTTCTAACAAGTACGTAAAACTAAAAATAAAACTAACCCAAAACTATTCCGAACAAAATCGCCTGTAGCAGGCTGGAAAAAAGTTAATATAATTTGGGTTTTAAACTATACTATTCTTTTGAATTCAAATAAAACACCTTTCTTTATTACTTTTATTACAGAACATTGCAGCATGGTTTATACTTTATACGGTGTATATGACGCTGTGCGTCAATCTGTGACCGGACACATACAATGTCCGTCCATCCGTCGGTCCGCCTGTCCATTCTATTGCTGTCATATCCGGTAACAATAGTGATGCTATTGCTGCTGAAGCATACAACGGAGAGCGCTATTGTAATAGCATCAGTGTCGTCATCGTCATCATCATCAGCAGCAGCAGCAACGCTCGGTTGCGTGTGCATGGATGCTGATAACACAACTAGGCTATACGAAGCAGAAACTGTTTTGCTTTTCCAATTTCCGCATTTTTTTCTGCATTATTATCCCTCCTTCCCTTGTTTCCTCTTCCCTTTTTCGTCTCGCTTTTAATCAGCCGATCAATCACAACAGATTTTCTGCGGCGCCTTCTCCATATACAGTATCGAACAGCGGCAATTAAAAATAAAAAGTTATAAGCTTACCTAGTACTTAGTACATGAGATAAAAAAAATAATAAAATGTCGTATAGAATGCATATTCTAATTTGCATTACATAAATCAGTAATAAGTCGGTTGGAAGAAAGGTAAAACTTTCAACTTGAGTTTGCGGGCAAACTAAAATGACATGGCTAATAACGGCGTTGTAACGTCAAACGGTGGTTAACGAAAAATGAAATTCAGACAAATTGCAAGCAAACGTGCTACTTTTCAAACGTGTCAATTTTATTTCAAATTTTATTTGTACGACGAACTATCAGCTTAGGTTAGTCAGTTAGTCAGTCAATCAGAACGGCTAAAGTAGGCTTAGTAACCACTGCATGCCAAAGTCCACTGTCAAAACGTTATACAGTTATTGTCTAGAATATTGTCAGGAAACGATAATAAATTCGGACAACGATCGTTTTCGTATACTCCACCGGCTGCCACCGTCGCTTCAACAACTATCTGACACTGCGTCATTCAAAAGGAACATAAAAACATTACTGTTTCAGCGAGCGTTTTATCTTGGATTAGTTTTTCTTAATTTGTGCAATATCCGCAAATTTTATTTTAGTTTGTATTTTTTTGTTGTACACCACTGGTCATTTTTGTAATTGGTTATTTTTTACTCCTCGCGCGCTACGTTCCTAACGTGGCGAAGAGGAGTATATGAGACCAGTATTATATTAAACACGTTTATTTGTCATAGAGACAAAAGCAGACAGAAAGAAAAAACAGATATGTACAGATAAAAAATAACACCGCCTATCTAATAAAATCGTCCATTATAAAAACAGCCTACGAATTAACATATTGACGATCAACGACCGACAACCGACCGACCATTTGACAAGTGACTTCCGTTTTTGGAAGAGCCTTCCTAAAAAATTTCAAATGGCTATATCTCCATAACGGCGCCAGATAGTCGCATGCGTTGAGGTACAACAAGGCAAATGGCAATTTGCGTCATCGACCATTATTGGAATTTTTTCTCCTCAGTTCGAAAAATCGGGCAATATTTTACGAACTTCGGGGAAATAATTTCCAATAAAGATCACGACGCCAGTATAATGCGCGCGAGGAGTGCATTAGATTGGTCACAATCTAACAATATTTCTTGTTTGGTTGATTGATTCCGAATAGTAGAACTGAATTTTAAGCCGCTGAAGAAATGTAGCCCGAAACTCTTATTGCGTAAGTGTAAGATTGCGTCGATTGAGCAGTCGCAATAGCAGCAACAGCGGCAGCTGCTGGCGTCCTATTGTATACTTTACGTTCAGCTGCTCAGCGCATTAAACTGCCACTGCCACCACTGCCATAGTCCTCTGCTGCTGCTGAGCTAGGATCAATAAAACTCGGCGCGACGATCATATCAGCTTATTGATTATTTAGTCGTTTGCCCGGCGCCGTCGTCTGACGCAAATAATCAATACCACGGCATGGGCCACAACGTATACACATGCAGCCGACGGAGGGACTCGGGTCGTTTATTGCACACAGATGTGCACTCATGATATTTCTCGACGTTCTCGTGCATGCGCCAAGCACTTGGTTAGATATGATGAGTGTCATTTCAGGTGACACTGTGTACAAAGGCTTGGCGGGCGACATGGCGCAGTGGTTAACGCGTTGGTCGCAGTCAGTACTAAACACCGCACTGTTGGAGTAGATGGGGGCCATACCACTTCAGATATAAGTGCAATATCGTTCAGATAGCATAGACTGCACGGTCGTTTGCTTTATGACATGCGATTGCAGTCGAAAATCGTGAAAACAGTACCAATGCGAGTTGAGCGCGGTGTAAACATAGTTAAAGAGGGGTCACACCAAACGGCCGTCCAAACGGTTGGTGTTTTTGACGACCGTTCGGACTGCCGTGTGACCCCTCTTTTTCTCTACGCCAGGCTCTGTTACTATGGATAGATAACTGCCTGCAGGCACTTGGTACTATGTATATAACCAGACACCCAGGTCAACTCAGCCTGGCCATCCCTCTGTGGATAAGCGCAATGAGTACTATTTCCTTAGCTCAACTAACCGTGCCAAACCACGGATACGGGGCTAGTGCATCTCGTGGTGTGCTTGTTTACGCACCAGCCCTGGTACTCGTTGCACCTACCCACTTAGGTATGGGCGGGCTGAGTCGACCTGGGTTAATTACAATTACAATTGACTTAATTACAAGACGGTGCACCCGCCAACAGTCAACCATCTCACCTGGCTCAGTGTAGAGTAACTTTGTCGATGCGACCACCGACATTACCGCTTGACCAAGCCGTCAGTAAGTCAGCAAGTAAGTAGATCTAAATAATTTACCCCAACCACAGCTAAGAACTAAAACGACTGTAAAAATCGTTAATGGACGCAGAGTTGAAAAGATACGCTTGCCGGATTTAACAGCAGTGCGTTAATAATTGACATTATTCCGCACGAACGAATGTCGCTTAGTGGTGCGCTGAATCTCTTGACTGCAAGAATGTAGCGCAGCGTTGTGCAGTCAGACGATTGAAACGGTGCCCAAGGGTTCGTCTGTCTGGACGAAGGATCATTGCTCTCACACAGGGAAATTGCATTCCGTCAGAGAACGATATGTCAAACTGTTCGCTGTGGTGACATCTAGCGGCGAACAGAAGCCGTTCCACCGAGAAAGAAGACAACCGGAGCGGCGGACTGAGTGTGCGACTAAAACAGTAAATAAAGGAACTTGCAATTTAATGAGTATTTTTATAGACCACTGCTAAACTGTTCCATCATACTAATTTATTCGTAGAAATTCGCTGTTGAACTTCATCACTGCTGCTGCTGCTGCTGTCTTACTGGCGAGAAAAAAAGACCAAACCGTTAACATTGCTTCAACTCAGCCTTCTATCCCTTCGCGGCATGTAAATTGAGTTAAGGACTTTATAAGGTGTTTACACAATCCAGCAAACATCCAGCAAACGTCCAGCAAGCACGTGTATTTTGAATACATTTTCTGGAAGTTTGCTGGACGTTTGCTGGATCGTGTAAACACCCCATTAAGGTTAAGATTAGCCTCTGCTAGAGATTTCAGGTCTACAAATTTAAATGCCGAACCGATTTTTTTACAGCAAGCCAGAAAAAATTGCCAGCACAAAACGTTATTTTAGTGCCTTTAATTTTTCACTGGTTACCGGTAAATAGGCATTGATAAGTGCCATTAAAAACACAATCTACTTCAATGTGCTTGTGTTCTTGAAATACAGCGAATAAGCAAATAAATAAATGAAACAGTTTAACTATTTTGACTTTTTGTCTTATTTCTGCATAGGCTAATAATTTGTTCGCGTCGTCACGTAACGTGGCTCCACACTTCCGCCAGGTGGCGCTGCGGTGTTAAATTATATTCAGTGCTGCAAAAACTGACCGAAGCTGTAAACTGTCACAACCGTGCGTCTAAAGCTCGGCTTCCACCCGACGTGCGTGCGGCGACGGTTGCTCGGCGGATAATTGCTCGCGCGTTAGTAGTGCGGCCAATAGTGATCTGAATGTGATCTATTAAGTTTAGGGACCTATAAAAAGTTTATGAAATGTACGTCTTGCATATAAATCAGCATAATCCAATGTACAAGCTATCATTTGTTTAAAGCCAAAAAATATAGTCAATTTTCTACAAAATAATGAGAGTTGCACAGTTCAGTTAATGAGTCGGATGATGGCATTGAAATAGCGATTGTAGGCCACTGTGCCACCCTTCCACTAAATTGGTTGTCCGAGCTATTTCATCAACAGCGGCATCGTGCTTGTTCCACGTCGCAATAGATACATTACTGTCTTCTGGCCTCGTTCAGTACAACCAAAATCTACTGACTGTAGGCCTATACTGACTGTATTTACATGATAAGCTGCTGATCGCAGGTTACGCAACCAGACCGGAACGAGTGTTTATGGCGGCTACAACACCGACACGCGTGCAGTTGTCGCGCGATCAATTTCCTGCCGCGCAGTTGTCTGCGCGAGCAATTGTCCGTACACCCCAACGCCATAAGAAACAAACGACGCAGGGAGGCGAGCAGGTACGCAACGAACGCAAGTGACGTTACAGTCAAAACGCAAGGACAAAAACAGTGGCAAATATTGGCGGGGTTGAAAAACCTAGGTTTCGCTTTAATTCTTTTAGATTGATGCGTTTTTAGGTTGCTTATTTTTAAGCTTTTCGGGTTTTAGTGTCCAACGAAAACTAGAGACAGAATTACAACCCAGTAAGAATATCCCACTTATTTTTTCTGTCATTTCTTTTTCTATAAATTAGGCTTATAACAGCGTGTGTTAATTTAGTTAACACGAAAAAATAAAGAGGATTTGTGCTGAATTGTATAACAAATTAAAAACTGAAAATTTGGACTTTTAAACCAATTTTCAGCGCATTAGTTGGAAACCAGGCTTGAGATCTGCGATGGCCATGGTCATCGTGGTTATTGCTATGGCGGTGCCGTCATTCCTGGCTAAGTGGCTATATACTTTACTGTCAGTTTTATTGCCCGCCGTATATTAACAATGTCATCGGTCAATTTTCTGACGCTACTGTTCTGAGGTCCGTCAGTTATTATGCGACCGTGCTCCTAACAGGTCGCAGCACATGTCTTGCCCGTCCGTCCGTCTGTCTGTCTGTCATTTTACGCCCAGAAACCTTGTCCAAGCTTTGCCCGGGCTTTTAGAATACCATTCTTTGGTATTTTTGGTTGTTTGTGAAGATTATTAAACGCATAGGTTAACATAACATGCGAAACTTTAGATCGATACTGCCGTGCCTGCATTGCAGTCTTTCAAGAGTAGGGTGTGCACTGTGCAGCCAGCCTTACCTATGCGGTTCTAAATATATGTGTCACAGAATTAAAAGAAATCACATATTTGTCGTCATCAGATCTGTTTTCAAGCTTGAAATCCACCAAAACCTTTCTCCAACTGGGGCTTTACCACGGACTCCGCTGGAGAGCTTATAGCGCTTTCTTACTCTGAGACCATTCGACGTCAAGTCAGCATTCAGCGTCTTTTTTCTTAGGTCCTAGTACACAGTTAATTTCTTGCCATGCCACTAAACCTATTGCTGCAGAGAACAAGTTAAAAACTAGAAAGCGTTCGTAAGTGTGCATATCTCCACCAAGTAAAGTAATTTAAACATTACAACAACAACTACTACTACTATTACGACATTGTGACCATGCGTCCATCTGGCACCGTTATGGAGATATGGCGCTTCAAAGTACATGTACACAAACAAACAAACAGACCGACGGATACACACACAACAACGGACAGAACGACTAATCTCATAATCTCCTCCAGTGTTCACTACGTTTACACTTGGCGGAAATAAAAAGAACTCTGCCTGTGCACATGATCTTCTGCCGAAGGTCTGTCCGGACTGATATAGGCTCTGCGGAAGGCTGGCGGCGCGTAAAGACCAAAGACCACGCATGCAAAAGACCGTCGTCACTGCAGCGGACAGTGCAAGCTATGGAGTCGTTTAATTAGAAATCATAAGAACAGTATTGTTATATTTTGGACATAATGGCAAGGTATAAGCTAGACTTTTGTTATTACGAGTGTTACTAATCATGCTTTCCAACGTTTCAGTTTTACAGTTTACATTAAACATGCATGCAAGTGACGGACTATCACTGCATTCTATAAGTCGTTTAATTATAAAGAACATAGGCCTAGTCCCTGGTCGTCGGTCGGTCGGTCGGTCGTGGTCAGGAATGCACTGATGAGGTGGAATAGAAGAGACTGAAATAAATGCACATTCTGCTGGACGACTAACCAACTTACTTTATGGGCTGCGTTATTTTAGCTATGCCTGTTTTTTTACTTAAAATAAAATTTTAAACAGCTTTTCTCACTGCAGCCAATGCGGTTATATAGGATTTTACAGACAGTGATTTAGCAAACAAAGAAGCTTGACTAACCTTAACTAAACATTAGATTATTGTGCTATGGGTGGCACTGTTTTACAGTTGCAATAGCTGTAAACAATTTTTATTCACTCGTGTACGTTTGTACGTGTACGTGTACTTATGTACGTTTCAGATTTCGAGGTTTTATCCACGAGGAAGACCTATTCTGTTGTTTGGAACCCTGTGAAACAAAAATAACGCATTTACTGGCAACGTCTTTTACGGAGAAAGCCTACAGTGTATCTGCCAACAAACAAACTTCAACGAAGCTAATTTTCAGAGACTGCGCTATATTCAAACACGTTTCAATTCACTGCTAAATCACCTTGCTAGCTTTCAGTATAGCCGTTAACGTTTTCGTTAATTTTAGTTTCAGTTAGTAGAACGCAAACAGCACTGTAGTGCTGTCAAGCCGTCGGACGGTTTGACAGCTACTGAATTGCATATGCTTTCTCTGTCCAACGCAATATCGCATATTTATTGCATTTAAATAAATTTTTATGTTCTTCGAAAAACCTTTCGTTTTCTTCTTTTTTTCTTCGGTTATTTTTTAGTGAATGTCCAGCTATAACTACTTGTCTAACCGCCAGTATAGGGGCCTACCTATTAATGCAATAATCGCTTATTTATTGCACACTTAGATCACCGCTCAAACCAAACCGGCCAAGCAAACACACAGAGACCAGACTTATTTACCAACCGAGCTCGTTCATTGTCTTCCCCTCTCACTCGCGATGCATTGTGGTTATTATTCGTCTTCGTTCTAGTCGACTCCATGTATTGCGTCATATCCGCGCTGCCGGCCAAACAAAAAGTCCGCCCATCCATCTGTCATGCGACCGTCCTGATAGGCCGCATTACAAATCTTGCTCGTCCGTCCGGCCGTTTGTTCGTTCGTCTGTCTCAACTCTCGTACGAGCTCTTAAGTACTAACTCGAAAAAGAAAAAGCGTAGAAAAAAAACAAAATTGGTGCGAACGTTTCGTGGTGCCAATTTTTATTTCAAAAAGTGCAAAGTCAGGGTGACGGCCGCAAAATATGTTTAAACAGCGTGCACTGGCCGTACAGCGTGGGTAGTCGTGTGCGTAATGTGAGTAAATCATCACAGCAGTCGTTTGATTACTTTTGACGCCATCCTGTCATCTGATCTCGCAGTTACTTCTACTGCTATCTATTAGTTGTGACGTTTTACTGCTGCCAGCCACTGAATCTAATCTAATCTGTTGCTATCACACCTTTCGGCGCAGCTCACCACACACCTGTATATTGCGGACGGCCAGCGCGTAATTCTTCCTGGCATCGTCCGTCTGTCTCTCGCTGTATGTCTGTCTGTCCCTTTCTTGTTCGTCTGCCTATGTGCAGTGGTGGGCAAAATGAATAGGCCTACTGAAATCGCGAAGTTTGGTCCGGTCAGTTTAACGCGAGTATTGTTGTCTTTTTTACGCACACAAAGACAGCTTGATGCTAATGTTCTGTTTGCAACAGAAAACAACGAAAAAAAAACAAACTTTTACAGATTAGAATGACTCTTTGTTTTCTAATGGACACCTGTGCAGGATTTTTTTTGCATTGTTGGGCCTGTTATGTAAAAACAGTGTGATTATATGCATGCAGGTAATCGGAATTTTAAATTTTGCAGCAAAGCCCGTAAGATTTGATGCTGTGAACACCGAAGCCGCGAAATTTCAAACTCTGGCTTTGTATATCGTGAAAAATTTTTACATGTGATTTGATCATAGATTTGCCCATCACTGCCTGCCTGCGAATCTCCTCGTGTAAGATTGCCAGCCAGTGTTGGCATCTCTTACCATACGCACTCACCTATAGCTGCTTACACCTGCCAGGTTTCATTCTCACGTGGATTGGCTCAGCGCTAGTAGGCCTATACAGGTGTGCAGCAGTCATTCATTTCATCGGCAGCAGCAAAAATTAACGAACGTCCACATCAGCCTTTGCAGCTAAATGCAGACGTAAAATTATTGTCCACGTTATGCGTCGTTGAATTAAATCTCTCAAAGCAATCAATCAAAGCACGTGCCTCAGATTCGGCCACTGGCTGACATTGTGCACCCTAAATATGCACTTACTTACTTACTTACATACTTATATAGCGCCATCACAGGAGCGTGCAATCGATCACTGTTAGTGGAATAGCAAAGGGGTTACTATAATACAGTAGCCCCCTTTTGTCGTTGCCGTTGTTGTTCCAGTTGTAGGCATAAAACAATGAAATAATTGATTGACCGAACACCGATTAAATCTGTGGGAACAAAAACATTTCACTCTTTGTTTCAAAAGTGTTGCAGCCAGCTCTGCAGCAAACCACTGTGCGTACAAATAATCTCATGGAGCATAGACCTCTTAAAATGAGGACTGACTGCGGCCATGCTCGGGTCCTCGAACTTAGGTTCATCGGTATTTTTGGTTTTTTACTATAACTTTGTCAAACGTGCTTCGTTTGCCACAAAATTTCGTACACATAGTGCTACGGACAACGTAAACAAAAGCTGCAAATTTGGTTACTTTATGATTTTTACTTTCTTGTGTGAGCATATATTGTGGCGAAACCGTACGTACCGACATACGGTTTAGCCACAATATATGCACAAAGGAAAAGTAGAGATCATACAGCAACTAAATTTGCAGCATTTGTTAACGTTGTCTGTGACGCTATGTATACAAAATTTTGTAGTAACCGGACCATATTTGACAAAGTTGTAGTAAAAAAAACTAAAAATATCAATAGACCCAAGTTCGAGGACCCGAGCATAGCCGCCGTCAGTCCTCATTTTAAGAGGTCTATGTCATGGAGTGTAAGTGCCGTGACAGACTAATGCAAATTGCTGATTCGTCTCAGATACACAAGAGAAAGTCAACATCATTAAAACTGCAACAGTGCTGTTACTACTAAAGCTTACTACTACTACTACTACTACTACTAGTAGTAGTAGTAGTCAGCCGCATCGCTAAAAGCAACCGCGACGATTTTACGTGCAGACTGACCATCTTCTCAGTGGCTTTTATCCTTATATTTGATGGGCGCAGCTTGCGCTAAGTGAAAAACAGGGGGGGGGTGTTTTGTTAAGGTTGTAGATCAAAACTTATCTAGCTTTTCACTGAGCAAACTACACCCTCAACAAAACTTCCCTATAATATTTACCCTCTCCCCTTAATCACATTTTCTCCCTATT
>Ga0209367_1013796_pt1 | contig 10346 bp, 3 predicted proteins | sample WorMetLIZISLAND2_FD_187412 | JGI IMG/M metagenome (GOLD analysis project Ga0209367, IMG submission 187412) | Marine gutless worms symbiont microbial communities from Max Planck institute for Marine Microbiology, Germany - Olavius geniculatus... ...
CCCTTTATAGGACCAATGACAACCCATATTTTAGATTTAATCAGCATACTTTACGAGTCAAGTTGTTAGGTAGCCGATAATTAGTGGCGAGTTAAAACCAAAGCAAATCGCCAGTCTGTCGACGCCACACCTGAGCTGTTTCTGATGCACGACGGCGGCCAAAGATCCCTACATTCATGTCTTTGATGTCTCACCTGTGCGTTCTGCTCTGCTATGGCGGCAAAACAAAAGACGAGTAGACTGCTCAACGCGGAGTTTCTTCCTTGACGCCAGTGTTCTTTGATCCAAGACCGCTAAGCCTAAACTGCTCTAATTGTTTAGAGTAATTATCGGTCGGCGCAACTGCCACACATGAGAAGACATGAAAGAACGCATTTTTCTAGGCAACAAAGTGGCGTTAATCGTCGACATGTACCCGGTATATAAAATGAATTATCAATTACATACAATTAAGCGCAAAAAATTGTACTTCATTCACAAAAGAGAAAGAAGGGGGTTATGTTCTAGGGGGGTTATGTCCGGGGGGTTATGTCCGGACACCATCCTGCAGACCTGTACTAAAGACAACTTTTAGAATATTTATCATACGCGCATGAGTTATAATTATAACGAGCGAATTATATGGCGTTGTAGTTTTTAAACTTTCGTATAAATATTGCTACCGTTAAACCATAGTACATTAAATTACAGAGTAGTAGGCCATAAAAACGTCCCCCTGCATGTCAGCTAATTATGTCTTCCAACAGTAATGTACATTTAAAGTGATTAACGCCCGTTAAAATATAATCAATTCTGAGTCATATGTGCAAATTTCGTGCAAATATTTTCAATAATTTTTTAAAGGGGATAAAATAAATGAAAGCAGCCCAACTCTACAGAAACACAATGGGAAAACCAGTACCAAGTGAGCGTCTCATCAAACATCGCAAGCACTTCAGCGAAAGTGTGATGGTATCAGTGGCAGTATCCAAGACAGGCAAGACCAAGGTACACTTTATTGATAAAGGAACCAAGGTAGATGGACGCTATTACCGTGAAATGCTGCTGCAGAACCGTCTTCTGCCAGACATCCGTCAGCTGTGCGACGAGGAGTTCGTTTTCCAGCAGGATGGCGCTCCGTCACACCGGGCGAAGTTAACGGTCGAGTTTCTGCAGCAGAACGTACCCAACTTCATCGAGCCTCTGAAGCTCCAACGGCGTAGAAGCGTTGATACGTCTATTGTTCAGTGTTCTCATGACCAGTAGTCACCAACGTTAACAGACTGATTTGTCAGTCAGTTTGAAACGATGACAGGTTTGACCAAACCAAAGTACTTATCGTTATAAGCCTACAATAATTTTTCCGCATCTTTAAAGACTTCGATAATGTAGTATACATCTGCAGCTCTCTCGGACTGATTTTATGGATATTTCGATTTGCTTACGATTTTTTCCTTGTTCTAGTTTATCCAGTTTTAGTTGTCGTTATTTCTCTTTTTAAACATTTCGGCATGTAATCAGCCATCTAAGACAACTCGGCCTGGCCATCTCTCCGTGCGTAAGTGCAATGAGTACTAGCGCTAGCTGGGGCGTAAACAGGTATATCTAGTATTTGTGGTCTCGTAATGTAAATTAGTCTCTGGCTGAAATCTACGGAAACGGAGATCAGCCCGATTTATAATGGGTCTTATAGCTTGATTTTTTGGTGGTTATGTTTGGTTAATTTGTACTGCTTTATGTTGCATTTCATGTTCTATGTTTTGCGTGTTATTTTTGTATCCGTTTGTTTTTAAGCTAACACAAAGATAACATCTCAGTCTGAAGCTTCAAAAGTTTTTTTTATTTATCACAGCTCTGAAAACAGTGATACAGCAATGCAGTTTAAGCAACCAACACAACAAAGTTAGTAACAACCAAACCAAAGTGTTAGTTCAACTTTCCGCCGACGCCGAATTTAACCTACCACGACGAAGACGACGACGATGCGATGTGTCGACGCTAAAAATTGGGGGGAACGATAAAAACTACGCTCGCACTCCACCCTAAAAAGGCTCAAGCTATACCCTTGAGACTGGGTTTGATATAATAATAATAATATGTGCCGACCGTCGCCTGCTGCATGGCAGACAGCTGATGTGGTGGACGTCTGACGGACAAAGCCGTGGACGGACCCAAGCACATCGGCTTCAGAACCGGAATATCACTACGTGTGAGCTGAGGAGTGATTAGCACTAACACCCATGGACAGAAAACCTATAGAAACTTCGGCTTCTGTAGTTGCGACTTTTATGCCGTCGCGACGACCAGTGACGTTACACTGCACCAATCACGAGCCTCCTATAGCCTGCTGTTGTCGCCTCCATTCTTCGCTTCACTTTTCTAACGTCTTCAAAAATCTCAGATAAATCCTTTCGTTCTTTCTATTACAAACCGTGTGTATCTTTATGCACAGACTTACATACATGCTTAATCAATTTTGTTAGTAGTTGTTATTTATCATTAATCTGATTGTTGGCTATCCGCACTAAAGCATCGTATCGTATCGCTGCCATAGCAACGTATTGCTTCTTGTGACGTCAGCGGCTGCTGCTGCAACAGCGCCTGTGCAGCAGCGTGACGAAAGGCGCAGTAAGCTTATACGCCCGCCTCCATGTCGTGTTGGAGTCTCGAGAAACGACTGCGTTAATGTAAAAACGAAAAGTCCTTCTCGAATCTTGAGCCACAAGTTTTAAAGGCCGACGCTGATCACCATTTTCTTAGCCTTCAGCCAGACATCAACTTAATAATAATAACTTTATTTAGGGTCGTGCAGCGTGGTTAAGGGTTGTTTCACACTTACGCGAATTATTTGCCCGAGTGATTCGCGTGAGTGTAAAACGATCTTAACAGTGTCTTGTCTTGTTCCATGACAGTTTTTGCGTTGAGGATCAGCCTCAATGACAGTCACTCTAGATCCATCGAGATTTTTAATTCCTAAACTCTACCGGAAGTATATTCACCGAGGCTCAAAAAATAATAATAAACGAATTTTGTTTTACGTGACGTAAAGTTCGAACAAACTACACGGTGACGTTAAATTTCATAATATGTCAGTCTCAGAGAGTATCCGGGCCGAGGTAGCTTACAATGCAAAAACCACGCTAGTGCATCGCGCGGTGTGCCTGCTTACACCACAGCTTTGGTTGGTAGCCTACCCACGACGGCATGGCCAGGCCGAGTTGGCTTGAGTGATTTGATCGAGTAGGCCTACCACTTCGGCATAGCCGCGAACGGTCACCCATTTTAGTACTAACCCGGCTCGGCGTAGGAACGACTGCGGCGCCACAGAAAAAAAACGCACTCACGCAGTCGTGCAAGTCTGTACGTGGGCGGCCTATGAATGGTGCTAATTATTTGCAACAATTCACAACAGCATTTCCTTCGCTCACGTAATCGTGATTCATGGCGGACGCTGTTGTAACCGGCCACTTCATAAAACAAGGTAAATTGACTGCCATAGCGCCGCCAAAACTGTTTGCAAATATATTACATGTGGTATGCGAAAATAATTTAGCGGCCGCCGAATCCAATGCTATCTATAGTGTGTGCTTCGTTTAATACCTGCGGCCAACTATAGTTTATTTGTGCGTTTTAATGTCTTTTTTGGTTTTTCCTAATTTTTCGTATTTTTTATAGCGTACGTCGTTCTTGGCGAAAATGACACTGCTTCTGATAGTTTTCAGTCCGTGGTTTTACACACAAATGAGTGATGTGTCATCTTACGTGTGGAGGCGAATTAGTTACTGGGCGAACAAGCCATGGGGCAAGTCGTTTAGAGGGCGAATCAACGAGGGGCAAAAGGGCAAAAAGGAGAATAGTTTTAAATCTTTAGTCAGATATTTTACTTAATTTAAATTTTTGATTTATTATTTCCAGTAAAATATAAAAATAAGTAAAATAAAGTGGAACACATTTAGAGTTATAAACATTTCACACTTTTCACACACTCAAAGACGGACAAAAAAAGATTAAATTGTTGCAGTTATGTGCTGTAGAAAAGAGCTATGAAACAAAGTATTTCTTGACAAAATCGCTGCTGAGGCGCAAATGTTTACGACAGTCATCGAACGCGAAGCGGCGACTTGTGTGTATTGGCGCTAGTACATGAAGTATATCTAATGTTGGCAAGTTATACACGTGCCAGAGAGGTGGTAGGCTTATACGCAATGACAATACAGTGTACGCATAGTGAAGTGATTTAATGAGGGCCTGCGTGCAGTGATGCGATGCAAAGACTGCGTATACCCCGCTGCTGCTGCTGCTGCTGCGACGATCGGCCATTATCGTTGCGACGGTCCAGCAGGCCGTCAGTCACCTGTTCCTGTGTGGTCTGACGAAGAACTCGGTTGATGCACTCAGTCAGTCACGCAGAGATGGCCGCCACTCACCGACTGCACGGACTAATGGCTCGCCTAGGCGACCGACCGATTGTCAGCGACAGATTCTGCGACGACCGGGTTCAGCCAGCGTACTCATCGGTGCTCGGGTGTTCAGCGAACCGAATATATGGCTCTTCACCGCCGTTTTATTGTTTTATTATTTTGTAATTGGATATGTACGTAAATTGACATTTACAGAACCAGTCGTAGGTAAATTACACACAGAGAGTATTTACTATCACGTTGTCAGTTTCATTTGTGTTATAGAATTATTTCGGGCACGTGCAATACAATTTTAAATTTGTCGAGCTGTCTCGTCTGCCACTAAAATAATGTCACAAGACTACGGCATAAGCGCGTGCAGATGTTATAAGAGCTTATGCGCTGGTGTAGGTTTACTATTACGAACTGCTACAAGCTCGTAACCGCAGCTATGTCTTAATTTTGACAACGGCTTAACTACAGCAAGCTGATCGGTCCATAGAAAGCTGCCAGACCGTCCTTCCAGGCTTCCATGCACGGAAGGACGAACAGACGAATGGAATGCATATTGCAAAAGGACGACGACGACGACGTTTTGCATTGGTGCGTGCATGTGACGGACAATTGAGCGGCGACTGGACGACGGACGCAGATAGCCGCTGCATGGTCAGTCGCTTTTAGTCATCCCTGGACGCGCAGCAATTTGTCGCATTCTACGCCCACTCGTATTTCCCACAACGTCCATAAGATGCGTACGACAGCGCTGCAAAGCTGTATGCAACTAAGAGCGAAAAATCCGCTTAAGGTGTGTTCACTCTGTTGATGCTAAATCGACTAGCTGCATCAAGCTCTGCGTATAGTGCGATTATCCGTTGGTAGCACGGATACACAGTCTTTGAAACGATCTGCAATGCAGAAGTGTGAACGGCAGTTTAACTATATAGGTACGTTTGCAAAAATACCGCAGGCGTTTGGTAAACATGACACACCAGGCTGTTAAATGGCAACAATTGTTAATGTTCACTTACTTAGTTTTTCGAAGTTAAATTTATTCACACAACGAACAGAGACTAGACTGTTATGCAGGGCAAAACTTTAAAGCAGGCGATCTTTAGTTTCTGATGGTTACTTGTCGACAGATGTAAAACGTTTAGTTAAATTAATGCAGCTGTTTTGCCGCATTATGTCAAACTGTTTTTAGTAGATCAGTAAGCTTTTTATTTTAGTGAAATGTTAATTAATTACTGGAATTCTACGGATTTTAGTTTATTGTGTAGTTTTACACGATTACTTGATACTTAATATTAATGTACAGGATGGGCCAAAAAGTAAACATCATACTTTTGTCCATAATGTGCCACTGATATTGACCGATTCTCAAAATTGTTTTATTTTTTGACCCATTTAATACTTATCAGCTAAAGGCGTTTGTGTTTTTGTGTGTATGCTTGTTGATTACTATTTCTCAGTTTTTAGTAAATTTCTTACACGTGCTATTTACTTTCTACACTGTGTCCAAAAAAAGTAACCCCATAGACACTGTACAATAGAAAAGTCAAATTTGAATGGATCTGAAGAAAATTTTGTACACTTAATTTTAAATAAATTGTTAAAGCGAACATTAAATTTTGTTAAAAATATTATTTCTCAGCGGAGTTATTAATTATTTAATGTTGATAACAAAATATCTTTGTTACTAGTATGGCGTTACATCAGTAAACTTCTCTGAACATTGTGTGACTCTAACAAACTACATCTGCTGGCAAAATTCTATATCAATTGGCAATCAAAGTTCTAAATTAAATCTGCAAACGCAAACAATAGTTACAGCGGCTTTTGTGAAGTCACCTAAAACGTGAAGTGTCTAGTATTAAGCAACTGTACAGACAGTTTGTTTACCTGACAGTGTTCACGGTTTGCGGAGAAATTCCACTATAAACTTTATGGCACCATACTCTTTCTCTTGTCTCAGCAGTTTAATTATAACACGATCAACTGCAGAAAATATCACTTTATTGTTGTATACGTTATAGTTCTTGTTGATTGCGTCCGATCCAGCGACTGCAGTATAACGCCATATTGGTAACGAAGATAATTTGTTATCGATAATCAGCAATTATTAACTTCGCTAAGAAATAATATTTAAAAAATAGAGTTTGTTTTGGCTATTTATTAAGAATTTAGCGTGCAAAATTTTATTCGGATTCTTTCAGATTTGACACTTTTATTGTAGGATGTTTAGGGGGCTACTTCTTTCCAGACACAATGTATATTAGTATTTAGGTTTAGTGGTGCGGTCAACTGTAGGGGGCGCAAGTGTAACCAGTCTTTCCGTCCCACAGAACACCTTGACCGATTCATATTGTAATCGTTCGGTGTTCTAGAAATAGATGCATATTGATTTATCCCGTTCGATGAAACTACACGACATTAAACTACAAACTGCTGATAACCGTCTTTGAAGGCTTCTTGGCATGACCGGATCCTCTATTGCGCGTGATCGAAGCCACTAAGCGTCGTTTATGTTGTGGCTGGTGCGAGTGGACGTGAGAACTGGGCAGCAGTGTGGTCTGCTGCGTGGTCCATGCCGTAAATTTGTCGTCGTATAAGACGCGCGCGTGGAGCAATAATCGTCGATGCAGCTGCGGCGGCTGCACACAGCGTCGTCAAGATGCGGGCGGCGTCATCGCATGGCTTGACTGCAGTGCTTGCAGTGTGCAGTTATATTCATCGTCGTCAATGACTGCAGCAGCTGCAGTTAGCTTCTGTCTTTTCCCGCCCCACCGCAGCCGCAGTAATCTTCAGCGTTGCTACGAGTGTTCGTACGTGTCGTCATTTGCAGCCTCCCTGCACTGAAGAAATGATAATGTCATATACGCATGTGCAGCTAATGCCTACACTTCAGGCCGATTATCTGGGCACATGCCACCATGTTTTGCGTGTTCCTAAATTTCTGGATATTGTGAGTTAGCAGCTACCAGCTGGCATTGACGATTAGCAGTAGAAATTATTAAAAATACTAAACAAAACTACGTACAGTCGTTTTTCGGTCGTTTTACTACGATGCAAAGATTTACGAGGGGCGTTCAATAAGTTCCAGGACTACGTCCTTAATACAACGACAGTAAATTACACATTTTTGAGTTATGTTACTTTTTAACATATTTTCCCTGCAGTTCACTGTAATTTTCCCATTGTTCTACAAGTCGAATGAAACCCGTAGCATTAAGTTTTTTTAATGGCATCTGTAGCAATTTCTGGACAAAATGCTGTAGAACATATTCATCGTTTTTAAACTTAATGTGTTCAAGTGATTCGCTCTGTGGTCCAAACAAACGAAAATTACTTGGAGCTAAAGCTGGACTGTATGGCAAATGCTGTAGCAGTTCCCAGTCCATCTTTTCAATTTTTCAACTGCTCAATGGGCCAATTGCACGGTGGGGCACTGCCATTTTAAAAAATGACACTTTTCTGCAGCAAACCTGGTCAATTGCTGCGAATTGCCCCCCGTAATCAATCAGACAATAATGTCTGGTAATACTGTTCATTCACAGTATGTCTTTCAAGCAAAAAAGTTTATAAAAATAACTTTTTAAGTAAACCAAAAAATGCTGTGTCTGCAGCTGACCGTTTTTGCTACAAGCAGTGCTCCAACACTGACATTGTCGTCACTAACTGACTAATAATCGCTGCAAAAGCGGGCGAACTATTCAAATATTTTTAAACGTGATAAAGTGTTACTGCTATTTGCTACAAATCATTTACAATAAATTTCAGCACTTTTTACACCTTCTGCGACTATAAAATTGTATGATTATTCTTTAATTTAATTCTGTAAACAAACACCAACGCCCATCATTTATATTTTAATAATAATGACGTCACAACGTGACGTCATAAATGAGACCATGGTAAGTGATGTACAATAGTGGCAGTACAACTTCATAATAGTTTTGGTTTTCAGCTGTCACTCTGTGCTTACTGAGAAGAACAGTCTTGGAACTTATTTAACGCCCCTCGTAGGCCCATAGTTCTCGCAAACAAACTGTTTTTTTTGTGATATTTTTCGTTTTTTCTTTAGTTTTTTAATCTTTGACCCCAATCTGTTGCACAGTTTTGTTCTTGTTTTATTTTTCTATGTTTATCTACAGTACTTGTTTCATTTCTTTTATTTCAGTTTTGTTTAAAACAGTTTTAGTTTTTTTTAATTTACGTGCTTAATCAAATTGGCAGCTTTTATTCAATCGCAAATCATGTATCATATATCATAGGGGTATACAGGGTGGCCCCAAAAAGTAAGCTATTGCATTTTGACCAGATCTTTGTTAAATATTGACCAATTTTTTTACATTTTTACTATAAACTTTGTAAAAAATTTGTTACTCGGTGACATGCACACCTTACCTATTGTGTCGCTACTTTACCTTGTAAAACATAAATATTTGACACACAGTCAGTGTGATGCGGCCAATATCACCTTTTGTAATTTTTGCTGTTTTCGATGTGCAAGTCCTTAAATGTTGCCGTTAACAAGTGTATAAACTGATGTATTGTACATTTACATTAAATATAAGTTATAGCAAGTGTAAAAAACAATAGAGGACATATTGAACATTTTATCAAATAATTTAAACCATTTTTGTGCATAAATTTTCAATGTGCTACTTGGCGGCTGCAATTTTGCTCGGTTAACTGCATGAGTATTGTATTTTGATTGTGCGGCTAAAAGATAAAAACTTACTCTGTAGCTATATGTAAACACTTTTGACACTTACTATAATTCATATTTAACATTTTACTCAAATTTAAAAAAAATTACTATTATACCTTCTGCCCATTGGCAAATATTGCTCGTTTTTTTTATATTTATGTTTTACAAGGTAGTGTAACGACATAACAAATGTGGTGTGCATGCTGCTGAGTAGCAAATTTCTTGCAAAGTCTACTGGTGAAAAAATGCGAAAATTGGTCAATATTTAACAAAATGCAATAGCTTACTTTTTTGGGCTACCCGGTACATGCGGAACCAGACAAAATTGATGATTAAACTCGCAGAACCAAAAAACGGGTAAACGTGGACAATCGACATCTCACAAACAGTCCAGTAGTTCGAAAAGACAGCGTGGAACTATAGCACTACGCGCATATTAAATGACGCATTACGATGCGTTTAGTCGTGAAACTGCAAAGGTTATTGTCATTATGGCGTGGCATCATCTGCCGGTTTCTTTCGACAGCCTTTAGAGCTGTAGACTGCAAAACGCACTTTTCGCACAAAAAAGCCGGTTGCAGTTATTTTCATTCTTTGTAATTTTTTCAACATTTAGGCTTTAAACTGCATAAAAAGATAAAAAAAATACCACAAAAAATACTAACGTGTACAATAACAATGGTAGTAATAATATGCTGTAGTAGTAATAGCCATTATTTTCGTGACATCGTTTTCCTCTAAATAAGAGAAAAGTTTAAAATTACGATTAAAATGTGAAATTAGCTGTAATCTGTATATAATTTAAATCACGTACCCGATAAAACACAAACTCCGTAAGATTTGAACTTTTAAAATATTTTACTTTAATTTTTTTACTTTAAAAACTGAAAACGTAATTTTGCGGTCCTGCATTGTACATGTATACGACGCACGGCACCGTTGTGCGACTGCAATACATCACCGTTGTGAGGCTGCCTAGTGAGGGTTGAGTCCTAGGCCTATGCTAAACTTAATAGAAAGCCAAGCTAGGCCTACTTTACAGAAAACTGGACTCAAGACTTGATAATAAAACAAATATACGATTTAATAAAGCAAGCTATGTACAGCGGTGCATACAATTACGTGCAATCCAAATATCAGAACAGAATAAGCACACGACTCTCAGTTCAATCGCCAAGCAGTCACAGCTGCTAATCAACAGTTCAGTCAAGTTATCAGACAGTACTGTTCATCAAGTGTTACAATATAATCACATC
>Ga0209367_1013799_pt1 | contig 10345 bp, 7 predicted proteins | sample WorMetLIZISLAND2_FD_187412 | JGI IMG/M metagenome (GOLD analysis project Ga0209367, IMG submission 187412) | Marine gutless worms symbiont microbial communities from Max Planck institute for Marine Microbiology, Germany - Olavius geniculatus... ...
AATTTGTCATTTTTTGTGTTCTGTGATTTCCCAAGGTAAGACAGTTGCACTAAATAGATGAGGTGGGAAATGAAACCACCATTCGATGACATATAGTCTCATTAATAAGTGGGCCAAAAATTATTATAATCGGACATTCATTGTTCAAGTTATTGCAAAAAATGTAGTCACATGCTTTTTTTTGAGACACAGTGTAGTAGCGATGAGCGATTTCACACGCTAAGTTTCTAACGTACTGAAGCCGTCAATATAAGGGATATTGAGGACCACCAACTACTATCCAATTTCGCTTTCTAAAAAGTTTCGATGGCTATATATCAGCAACGGGTCATTGGATCTACTTTTCTTTTGGTTTTAGGGTAGGGTTTTCGGGGTCGGCAGATCTAAAGCCGCATCCATAATGGCGGCCGAGGTTTTGCAGTAGGAGTTATAATGTGATCGTGGGGGTTGTTTGCACGTACGTCGTTTCTGCTGTTAGCTGCTGGGCGGGGTGGTAACAATCGAGGTCAGACTGGGCGGATTCACCGATACCAACAACCACGCGTTTCAGCTGCACGAGGTCGGAAGCACGGAAAAGCAGTGTGCAATGGCCGGAGCAGTTGTTGATCCGCCTATCATCAATGGACTACCTCTCGGCAGAGAGTTGGTCACTTCGATTATACTTCTTAATGCCATGGCATCACCACGGCGACGATTTACACAAATGGCTGTTATTTTGCTTTTTATCTCCGCCAAGGTGAACGTAGTGAACATTGGAGTAGATTAAGAAATTGGTCGTTCTGTTTATCGTTTCGTGTTTATGTGTGTGTCCGTCGTTCTCTTTGTGTGTGTACATGTACTTTGAGGCACCATATCTCTATAACGGTGCCAGATAGACGCATGGTCACAATGGACCACCCATAGGAAGTCGACCACCGCAAGTCGAACGGTCATGTGACCGATGACGTCACGTGACCCAGAAAAAGTCAAGGTCGTGACCCCATTATCTTTAACTGTAGGCCTAATTGTAGATGTAGTAGTTGCTGTAGGTGTAGGTGTGTGTGTGTAGTAGTAGTAGTAGGCCTAGTAGTAGTAGTCGTAATGTTTAAATTGCTTCACTTGGCGGAGATATGCACTCTTACGAGCGCCTTCTAGTTGTTAATGGTTATTTTGCATTAGCTAGAAGTTAGAAACCTTACTTTATAGGACTATAGACTTGGTTTAAACGTAGTTAACTAGTTATTAGCCGTTAGAGAGCTTTTTGGGGCATTTCTGGTGTGCGTAAGCTTTGGAGACACTTAGTAGCTGAGCATATGCCCGGTCTAATGACTAATGCTTCACCGAGGGTACTAATTCTATTATAGTAGGCTACAACTAATGTAACTGTTCAGAAAGACTGGTGTTTTTACAAAAATTGGTGAAAATCAGTAACTAAACTTCGACAAATTTATCTGATTTTGAAAATGCTCGTGTAGAACTTGAAAGGACGCACGTAATAAAATAAACAAAAAATTTGAGCTAATGCTCACGAGACGCGCGAAAGCCTATAGCAGTTCCAGTTTAGTAGTTTAGCTGAAAATTGGGTGTTCACGCTAAGTTAATATACAAATACCAAATTTTCTATCTGGATCGCATAACGATAGTTCCGTGGCGCCACCTTGTGAATGATATAGACATGTGTTGCAGCCCGAAATCGCCAAAAAATCCATAAAACCCTCTATTTTGGCGTTCAAGGTCATTCAAGGTCATTGAATTCGGCGCCAATCGAGAGCCAGTGTACGACTTTCTATAGTGATTAATAGTAACCTAGACCCTCTCTCGCACCGTTACTGAGATACAGCGACTTATTGGCCAAAAATCGCAAATTTTGCCCACCTCCTTTCATTTAGCGCCCTCATTCGAGGTGACCTCCTTCGAATTTTTTATGGTTTTTGAAACTAAAGTCTTCCGGACAGCCGACGGTGAAGATTTGGTGATCTTAGCTTGCGCCGTTTTTGACTCATCCACCTGTGTGACGGACAGACAGACAGACAGAATTGCGATGGCTAAGACGCGCTGAAAGCAGTAGCTGCTTTCGCGCATAAAAATCTCAGTGTAATTTTGTTGCCAAAAAATCGACTTACAGTTACAGTGGTTGTCGCTAAGTTGGCGTTGGCTGTGCTGCTAGTTATCTTGGAGACCTTGATAGCATCCAGGCAGACCCGGCTGGCCAGGTAATGATGAGTTTCACGGACTCACTGCTGACACTGGAACCTTCGCAGACGCACAGCGCCATCGGCAGAACTATCGTTGTGAGTTTATCGATTATTTTCACATACAGGGCGGGCCAAAGATCGAAAAGTGACGCCCTTTTGTTTCTTAATTCTTTCCTTCTTCAACGCGTCAAATTTGCAATTTTTGTTTACTTCCTTATCGTTAATTTGTTGATTTGCGTCGTAGCCGGAGGACGATAGGTGGAGGAGGCAATTCCCGTGAATTTTGGACTGTCAGAAAATTTTCAAAAAAACTTTTTTTCATTGGCAAAAAAATTGTCCAATAATGCAAAATTTGGGGCCAAAATTCCACACTTTGAAAAACTGGGAGGGGGAATTTAATTTTTAGCATGCAAAATTATGTTGAAAAAGACTTGAGTCTCTGTGACAGCCCACAGTGAAGATTACGAGATCCTAGCTTGCACCGTTTTGATAGGGCTCAATGGTGTGACGGACAGACACACGGACAGACGCCCAGGCCACGGCTAAGACGCGCGAAGCATTGCATGCTGTCGCGCGTAAAATGAGTTCAAACTTTAGTCAGTAGATTCAGTACTTCCGTGCAAAATTAATATAGTGACGCTTAATGCTTGTACAAAACAGGCAGAATGAGTGATACAGTCTTAACTGTCAAAATCCTTCAGAAGGGCAAGACGTTATGATGCAACAACAACTTATTTTATTTTAAACTAATAATTTTATTTTTAACTGATAGGCTCTAGTAGTAGTAGGCCTAACCAATAAGCTTGGTCCCTACTACTATCAGTTAGAAGTAAAATATAAAAAATATCTTCACTTTTTCAGTTGCATTGCAGTAGCCCATTTGATGAGAACTGCATTGTGAAAAAAAACTGCTTTTTGTAACGAAAAGTAGAAAGTAGCTAAAAAATCTACTTAAGTAGAAGTAGAAAGTAAACACTTCTACGTAAGTAGAGTAACGAAGTAGAATTACTTCCTTAGTATCTAACACTGCTACCACGATGCTTACTACAGTCGTTGTTGTCGCCGTAGTAGTAGTAGTAGTAGTAGTTGTTGTTGTTGTTGTCGTGATACAGGTGCATGAGAGTGACCCCGCTACTCTGACGGGACGTCGCATTGCCTGCTGCGTCGTCGGTGCTTGTACGCTCTCCAGCCTACCGCCCCGTTATTAGCAGGGCAGGCAGGCCAGGACTTGCCAGCAAGTCCGCTACGAATGCACGCCATTCGCATTATCTTAGTATATCTATCGGTGTTGGCAACATGTCATTCGTATTCTACTCATCCAGTGTTTGAATCGTGGAAAAATAGCTGAGGGTTGAATCTTTTGGCCGTTAGACTCCGATAAAACTGCGATGTGCAGTGCCGTACTGCACTGATCCCCTATACGTACACCTGTATTCTGACTGTGTTGGGGTATAAAAAAACCGGTGCAGGGTTTTACCCCTCAGCCCAGTGGCTTCTATCCCTATACCTGGTGGGCGCAGCTTGCGCCCAGTGAAAAATAAGGGCGGGGGAGTTTTGATAAGGTTGCAGATTAAAACTCCCTTCTATTTTCACTGGGCATACTGCACCCTTAACAAAACTTTTCCCCTATTTTTTACTTCCCTTCATTTTTTACTGAACAAACTACGCCTTTAACAAAACTTTTCCCATATTTTTTACTTCTTTTCCTATTTTTCAATCTACACCTTCAACAGAACTCCCCCCTCCCTATTTTTATTTTTCCTTTATTTTTCACTGGGCAAACTACACCTGTAACAAAACTTTCTCCCTAGAGAGGGAAGAAACCCAACATAGAGGAGGAAAACTTGAGTCGGATATTGGGGGAGAACCTGAGCCTAAAACTGGGGGGAAGTTGCGCCCGATTTTCATTCCATATTGGGGGATAGAAGCCATTACCTCAACCCTCCGGCAATTCAAACACTGTACTATTTAACCACATATCCAAATCCATGATACTACGCCATGCTATTCACAAGATAAAGCCTAAACAGTCTCCACGATTCTCTTCTGAGATTTTGGTGCTATATAAATTAGTACCTACTTACTTACTTACTTGCTTACATTTTGTGCTTCTGGTTTCCGTCGGTCCCGAAAAATCTACGTCTTTTAAATTTTTATTGGACCTTCAAAAATATTTTGCAGTTTTCGGTTTGCTTCCAAAGTATTTTTTTCTAAAAAATCTGTTCACATCTGGTCTGTTATGTTGCAGTATCTGTACTTTAATTTTCATGGGTAGCCTACTATTTAATATGTCAATTTGTTTTATGAGATGTGTAATATTACCCGATATGTCATAAAATCAAAATAATAATAAATTTTCCCTACGTTTTTTTAGCTGCAACGGGAAGCACAGAATTTTTGTGTCTGCACATAATAAACGGTGGTAAACATTTTTAAAAGTTAAAAAACGGTTTTGTGGAAAAAAACTAAAAAAAGCGACATGTTTGTATTGATCCAGTTTATTCATTGGGTCACAGATTTTTTCGTATTTATTCAAATTTTTGTCATTTTGCAAGTGACTTCATCTAGGTATAAAATCGGTCAAAATATTTGTCATAGTCTGTTTGCAGACCGACGGTAATGTGAAGTATTACTTCTATAGAGTGTCGTTTTACTGCGCTGATTCTGTTACTGATAATTTTAAGTTGCTTGTATAGGCTACGATGGAAATTACGAGTATCGTGGACTTTTCGCTTTACTTTTGATTGTTTTTGTTTATTAATTGCTGACATGCAATGTGCGGCGGTTCGGCTTAGTTGATAACGTCGTTGATCACATCAACGAAGTTAATCGATGCCGGGCCCGGTTAGTGCTTGGATGGGTGACCGTCTGCAGACGGCTTGACCATCCCGGTATGTACCCAGTCACCCAGGCAAACTCAGCCTGGCCATCCCTCCGTGGGTAGGCGCAATGAGTACCAGCGAAAGCTGGGCGTACGTAAACGGGCACACCACGCGATGCATTAGCCCGTATCCGCGGTCTTGCAGTGTAAACTGGTGTCTGGCTGAGGGCTAAGAAAATGCAATCAGCATCGCCCTAGAAGCCTTGTGGCTTGGGGTGGAGTTTGCGTACGTGAGGACGGATCTAACGGTGACACTGACATTGAGATTACGAGTTATCAATAAAAACTGTCAACACAGCTGCTGGTGTGACGGTCTACATTACATACTAATCTACTTCGTTATAGTAGAGTAGGCCTACTGCCACGTATGGCCTTCTACTATTTAAAGCAGGCTTAGATTCAAAGTCAACTTTTTTAGCCCAAGACTCGCTACTGAAGAAAGCCGAGATCTGGACTAACTTAGGCCTAATGATATCGCAACATCATTTGCGTAGCGTAGCATTATTTATTTGAAAATCACAAATGAAAAGTAAAAGTTTGTTTTAGCAATTCTTTTAAAGCACTAACTGGGACATTAATCGCTAAATCAATCAGAATTTCATAAGCAGCAGAAACGCTTTAAGGTTAACAGTGGAAAAGCTGAAAAGCAAAACGGTTACACGGTCAAACACTACTGAGCTGCATTCAGTTATGGCGTTCGAGGTACCACATTTTTACCGAACAGAGCGCGGACCCAATCGGGTATAAACGGGGCCCTGCAGTGTTGAAGCTCGTGGTTTCTAGCGTTCGTGCCTACGGCCCGGTATACTCCGGTGTGGTTTGCGTAGAACATAGAGAAAATGCGGTAGGCCATCACGCATGTCGACCTCGTCCAAGACCTCCCAGTTGGCGGTGACGTGCTGCAGTCGCACGTAGCCGTAGACGCGGTGTGCGTTCCAGACCAGCTGACAGCGTCGTCGACGTTGATCGGCGTCGGCGAAGGACGGCAGAGCGAGAAAGAACAGACCACCAGGGCGCATAGAACACCACATCTGAGCAGTGGCTTCCACGTCACCCCAAGGAGCCAGCGGGTCACCGTACCGACCAAGACCCGCGTGCTCCAGCGACGAGTAAGAAAACACCGCGTCGAACTGCTCCGTCTACAGCATCACAATTATTAATTGCAGCTATATATATTTTGCCATTAAGGCTGCACAATGAACAATGTGTGTGCAAAATCTGATGTTGAAGGTGAATCATGTATGTTTGTCATTCATTTACGTACAGACTGCGATGGCATCTATGCTCACAGATATTGCGTCGCAAGCACACGTAAAAGACCCAGCTTACATCCTAGACATACATGTACGAACAAGCAGGCTTACCCATAGACAGTTAAATACACGCACGCACAAACCAATTAGAATTAGTTTGCATACAGTAATGGACAACAGTTAAAAACAAAAAAAAACAAAGTAAGATCGCTCTGGTACGTCTGCTCAACTAGCCTGACTCTACGATTTAGTTAAAATCGTCAGCAAAAAAGTGACGTTTTATTCAGCGATTAACCGTTTCTTTCTCTAAAAGCGCGCTTTCGACGTTTATCAATTTTGTAAAAACTTTTTTCCAAGTCTATTAAATAACACTAACATTTTAATGCAAAGACTAGAAAACTTGAGACCCGTCCGACACTGCAAGGCTATGTGCTTACATTAAACCGAGAGACAGACAGACAGTAGACCTAGTAGCATTATTGTGTTCTTTACCAGTCAGTTCTGCTTAGCTTTAAATACCTTGTGTGACCGTTACGTGGACTTGTGAATGACTGTGAGATGACAAAAACTTCAAGATCAAGATCAAGACCAAGATCAAGATTTGCTAGTTGCTCCAAACTCCTATTTAGCTATACCGGAACACAATGTCATAGGCAGAGCCACTGTGTCGCGGCTCGCGGGTGTCCGAAATTTTGGATATGGGGTGTCCGTCACTCCTAGAACTATTTGGCATATGCCTCTTATAGTAGTAAACGGAGCGCAGTTGTGTTTAATAAAAATGTGTGGCTGTTATCAAACTTTTCTGCAAAATACGAAAACAGCGATCAGGGCAAAAAACGAAAATAGTAGATTATACGACATATGCCAGACCGGACACCACCAATTTTGCACACGTAAGTGTGGACCAAGTACCCGACATTATAACGCTTATTTTACAGAATGTATTTTTCTATCCTCTCTTAACAGGCGGTCTACTTTAACGTTCAGCAAAACAAGTACGCAACAGCCAAAACCGGGACTGACAACAGATAGAACGTACGGCATTGCCATTGTCCGTGGCTTCCAGAAAGTTCCTGGCGAACTGAGATGGAGTGACGGTAGAGACACGCCTGTGTTCAATGACCAATGTCCGGTACTCTAGCGTTGTAACGCGTCCAGCGCCGAGGTTGATCAGCATGGCCTCGGCCCACGGCATCTCGGTACCGACGACGGCCACGTGGCCATCGCGAATGTGTCGTCGATAGCGACCGAGCGTCGGTTTGAGAATCCGGTGAGGGTCGCCGTAATGACTGATCACCTATAGGTAGTGACACAACTATAGTTAGGGCAGCAGTAAACAGCAGATGCTGATGTCTTGACTTTGAGTTAAAACGAAACAAGAAGCACTGTCTAGAAAATAGGCATCTGGCATACATTTTAATAATAATAATAATAATAATAATAATAATAATGTTGCCCCTGCATTTGAAACTTGGCTTTTTCAGCTTTGTGACGCACGCTTTCTCCCTGCAAAAAGCACATATTGTTTTAAATAAGTTTTGTTATCGTGAAATCGTTTCATTTGCACGAGTTCAGGAGTTAGGACATTCTCCCTCTTTGATGCTTTTGGTGACTAGAATCCACAAAATGTGCTGGCCCAAGAACGAGTTGGTGTCGCCGATATTCACTGAAATTTACCTTGTCTCCGCGATCAGCCCTCAGCAGTCGACTGAAGGTCGTCCCGTTGAAGCGCAGCTGCTGGTTGGGGTTGGACGTCGCGTTGGATTGGTCGAAGTACCAAACGCCGGACTTGAGCGGACACTGTCCGTGCTGGGTGAACTGGCGCAGGGTGTCCGCCGGCGGACAAATGGGTGCTGGAACGACTGGAGTCGCGGGTTGGCGGGCCATGCGTCGCATGATGGCCGGACAACTGACGTGCTTGGACAGCAGCGGGTAGTAGCGACCCGGCCGCTGACCGCTGAACTCAATGCTACATATCTGTCCACAAGCGTCTTCGTCAGCAGCGGTCAAAGTGGATCGACTACTTGCTTCCAACGTCTGCTGCGATACATCTGCTGTAAATACACGCATTAGTAAGCGGAATCGTTCGTGTAGTGCAAGCGGTTTCGCCTATTACTCCACATTTCTCCGTAGCGTGGTTTGTCTGTCTGTCTGTCGTCTGTCTGTCACATTTGTTCCCGTGCTTTTAAATATTATTTGGCAGGTACACGGGTGGGCTCCGATGACACATTGTGTTAGATGGGGTCCCTGACTCCCAGGAAAAGAGAATATTTGGAAGCCAAACCCGCAGCCAAAACACGCACTTGCAAATTACAGCCAACCCGTCAGTTTTACGCTGCCACCTAGCAAATACAAACGAAAAGCTGGGGTGACTTGCCACAAACTCTGCCTTTTGCCAAATTACCTTGGTTCTTGTTATTAGCTACCACGCCAATAACAGAATTAAATAGCATAATGTTTTCGAAACGGTCTCACTTCGTATGCATGCGTGTGCAAAATATCTAACATTACTATAATTAAGGCCTATTATTAAATGACTGTACGATATTTTTTAGAAAGAATGGCATCTAGATTTTTGAACCTTTGATGTGCGAAAATAAATGGCATAATAAAAGATCACATATAGCTCAAACACGTAATTTAGAATACTCCGTTTACATTGAAATTACTTACAGATAATAAGCCTCCGTGCTTTGTCGATGGACGTGGTGAGATAGATATAGTGCAACCAGGATTCAAACGAAATCACGATTAAGAGAAGTACAACCGATAACGCAAAGCGGACAGTCATCATCGCATCATCATCATCACACAAATGAAGCTGAACGCTTTATCAACATTCGTTATACGGGCCTATGAAACAGCTAGTTTTTTTCGAATGCATAGTTATACGTAGACTCAAACTCAGACTCTCAATAATATTTATTACTAGCTGCCCAAATTTCATGTGTTGTATACAATGCAAACGTAATCATGCTGAAAAACTAAACGAGTGCTACTTATATCTATACACTCTACAGTACATACACTAATAGAATGCTATTTGTCGCCGTATTGAATTTAATGGCCTACCGTAAGCTTAGGCCTATTTATTATGGTTATGTAGGCCTACAGTACCGGTAGCCTATGGGTATTGCGAGGAAGTTGGATGCAAACTCATTAAAATATACCTGCAGGCGTATATAGACCTATAGAGTGTGTGTACAGAGAAAGAGGTCATGCAGATTTGTCCTGAATAGGCAGTAAGCCTATGTATCGGTGATGACGAATCCTGTTGGCCACAGAATTCCACATGCCGGGTAGTAATACTACAGGGTGGGCCAAAAAACCGGACCTGTTTGAGCGGTGATAAATCAGCGATGGTGAGCGGTAGAAAAACGTGTGATACGTCAAAAGTTTCAGAATGCTGTAAAGAATAAACGACAAATTTGCATATTGAAGCATTTGAATATTCTTTGCCTAATTTGCATAAATCGTTATTACCCCCTGAAATTAAGCATTTGCCTGCACTCCCATGTGCCCGAGTTCACTGAACTCAAAAACTCGCTGCCAAAAAGTCCAGATTTAAATTCTGTGAATTATTCAATGTGGGGACATTGTAACAGATAGCATGGCCACAAAATTCCAGTAACTAACCAGCTAAAACGTATGCTAATCGAATGCTGGGCTGAGCTGATCCTGAACACATTGACTCCATCGATCAAAGCTGCCTAAAAGGACTGATAACAGTTATGAATGCAAAAGCTGGGCAACTGCCTATCGAATGTCATCTAAACTCAACCTATGTGTTAATGATTGTTGATATTTCACTGCATGCTGAATGAAAATCAACTTAAATTCACACGTTACTGCCAATTTAGCATCATTTTAGGGGTAGGACAGATTCATGTAAATCAGGCAAAGAATATTTAAATGCTGAAACATGCAAGTTGTACACTTCTTCTGTATACAATTTCGAAACTTTTGGCATATTACATGCCTTTCCATCAATAAACATCGCTAAATTATAAAAGCTCAAATATCCTTGTTAAATCCAA
>Ga0209367_1013800_pt1 | contig 10345 bp, 6 predicted proteins | sample WorMetLIZISLAND2_FD_187412 | JGI IMG/M metagenome (GOLD analysis project Ga0209367, IMG submission 187412) | Marine gutless worms symbiont microbial communities from Max Planck institute for Marine Microbiology, Germany - Olavius geniculatus... ...
GCCATCCATTAAAAACTAAAAAAAGAAAGCATGCATGCTATCGTATATGGTCTGCATATATACAGTCGTTTAGTCCAAGAAACAGCCCTATAAATAGCTCAGTCAGGTTCACACGAGCTGGGCTGAAGCAGCGAGAAAACGATTCGCGCCGGTAAAAAGCCAGCCAGGCGTTAACGGCGCCATCCAAACCGCCATATACTGACTGAAATTGTACGCGGGCCTGGAGCAATGCCAGATGGAACAGATAAAGAAAAGAGAAGAAAGGAAAGGAATGCAACCGAAACGTATAGACGCTTCTGTGTAGGCTATATGGCCTACAGGTTTCGTTTCAGCGGGATGTACGATACCCGCACCACGACGGCATCGCGGCCACGCGCAAAGTGTTAACTTACACGTCTAGAAGTAGCCCAGCGTACGAATCACACAGATAGCACCTTGCTCGGTCAAGGATGCTGCCTGCCATCCATGGAGCTGCAGCAGTAGCAGACCGAGCGAGCTATATTTATGCGCTCATGACTGAATAGATGCAAAGAGCCGATAAAAAAGCACCGACCAGCTCTCGGCGGCTTTTGCTATAAAGGCTCGGCAGTGTACAGTTTTAGCGAGTTTGACATGCTCAGGACTGAGAGAAAATCGTCTGAAAACTGATCTGGATTTAGCCTTGATCGATACTATTTCTGACGTCCACGCAGTCAACAGGGCGGAAGCGCAAGCAGGCGACACACAAAAAAATCGCTTTCGTGCAAGTGATGGTCGACCGCAACGATCTGCATATACAGGGTGGGCAAAAATGGCACAAAATTTTTATACACCAATAAACTTTGTCGAATGTGAACCGATTTTTAATTTTTTTCACTGTCGAAATCAGGAAAAAATTTGTAGTAACACTGTTACTAAAGATCTCACCACATCTCAAGTGTGTCGCTACACTACCTAGTGAAATATCAGTGTTTTTAAAGCAACAGTTGCGTGAAAACAAGGCGATATCTGTAACAATGCATTCTAAAAAATTAACAACAAACAACTTGTTTATTGTCTCAGTTGTTGTCCAGAGTAACTGCAACATCTCGCATTTTTCACGTCAAGTGTTCAAGCGTCCACCTTGCTGCTGGACGATGCACGCCAGCGACGCCACTGACCAACGGCGCGATTAACCAAACGCCGCGACAGTTTGCCTCACTCAGTGCTCCAGAATTGTCGCGAATTGTCAACATTGATAAACCATCCATGAAAGAGCCCCCTTCAAACAGCATATCGACGGGATTTAAGTTCAAGCCACATGTCAGGCTTGAGCAACGTTGATCATGCAATTGGTCACTGTCGTCACATGCTTGAGTGCGATGTCTGGTGCGATGTCTGACATTTCACAAGGTAGTGTAACGACATCTATGAGGTGTGGTGGAATCGTTAGTGTTAATGTTACTACACATTTTCTGCTAATTTTATCAGTAAAAAGTTTTGAAAATTGGTTAATATTTGATGAAGTTATTGGCATATAAAACTTTTGTGCCATTTTTGGCCCACCCTGTACACTCAGTTACTTAGTAACGTACTCGCTCACTCAGCTGACGAATTGTCACTGATAAGCTCCATCGAGTTGTGCACAGTTACCAACTTACCATACCTTACGTTTGAGGAATCGAACATCGAAATCGATCTAGGCCTACAGTCATACTGACCAGATCGTGCAACGCCAACAAAATTATACCAAACTATGAAAGCGAAAAGAACTCTGAAAGAATCCTACATCATAATTCTTCAGACTTTTAGATGTAGTTGAGTTGTCAATATAATCTGACATCAAACGACGCGACGCAATCGGTGACGCGTGAAAACCCAGCATTGCAGATCAATACATGTACATGACGACGTCGTTGCAATGTCACTCAGTAGCATGCAGTCACACACGGGCTGGCTACCTGGGTCCATTTTATTACGCGCGACAGCAGAATGCTTCGCGCGTCATAGCCATAGTCTAAACGTCTGTACGTCTGTCTGTCTGTCCGTCACACTCGTGAGCTGTATCAATACGGGTGCGCGCTAGAATCCTGAAATCTTCACTGTTAGCTGCCCCAAGGACTGTAGTTTTTTCGTGACGAAATTTCATGCCGCTGGGTGAAAGGGTTCTCTTCGAACAAGACCACGAACGAGGCGTACCCCGTTAAAAAGTTTTCATTTTACCAATATTGGCTCGTCTAGGGTAAAAACGGTTACAGATAAGCACACACATGCTGCTTATCATAACAAGCATCGGTGACAAAGTTTTTAGGGTTATCAACACCGATGACTTTGAACGATCTTGAACCCCCAATATAGGGAATTTTAGTGAATTTTCGTGATTTTGGGCTGCGACACACATTTTAAGCGTGAATTTCGCCGGGCATGAATTTTTTTTGCGATAAACGTAGATTTAGTAGTCCAAGTCGCAAACTCCTAAGTTCAAGGAGATCTGCGCAAGCAGGCGTCAAAGAGGAATACCGCGTAAAAGTGGTCATTTTATACCGTTATTTGCTCGTCTGGCGTAAAAACTCAAAACTGTTGCAGATAGGCACAAATATGCTGCTTATCATAACAAGTACCAGTGACAAGTTTTTTAGTCGTGTCAACATCGATGACCTTCAATGACCTTAAACCCCCAAAATAAAGAGTTTTAATGTTTTTTGCAATTTGCGCTGCAGCACAAATTTCAGGAGTGAATTGCGATGAAATGGACAAAGATAAGCCAAGATAATCTGCGAATTGGAACTGCTAAAGCTCTCGCGCGTTTCATGAGCTGTGCTCAAATTACTTGTTTCACCCGACCTAGCTCGTGCATGGACCCAACCCGAACCAAATGCACCATTCTCATGAATACAGCTCTAAATGAAGACCATAATAATTAGCAGAAAATCTCTGAAGCGTTACATATAATTTTATACCGCGTACTTGCCTAACACGCTGCTGGTCTATACGCGAGCGACCAAAATGCGAAAAAATCGCCACATCTCAATCAGAACATCATCGAGAAACTAGCAATCGTGTACAGACTTTGCGAATTAATTTAACTTTAGTAAGCCTGTACAGACTGAGCAAACTCTCTATGCTGAGTAAACTCGACGTAGGGCTGCAGCGAGTGACATACCGTATTTACAGATGACGGCTGCGGCTAACGACATGACGTCACGGAGCGCCTGGTGACGTCATCATCACAGGTCACGTGACTTCCGCCGCGCACTCGCTGCAACACGCAGACGCAAAGAGAAGCCATTTTACTTGTCTACGCGAGCAATCTAGGCCTATATAATATAGCACCCTGTCGTCTGTCTGCCCAGGGACGTCTAGATTGCTATTATGGAGAAGTCCATGGTCTGCGAAGCAACGTCTCTAAACGTTAACCGTTCGTTCGGGCTTTGTCCGTGGCCGCAATGCGAACAGATCAAAGCGTCCGTCCGTCCGTTTGTCTGTCTATCTGTCGTATATTAGCTGAGGCAGTTTCCCGGGGAGCGACGAACGACAGCGGGTCACAGAAGGCGCTGACTAATCGACTGCGCATGCGTGACATTGTATAGGCCTATTCTGTGCGGAGTTACGGTCGACCGACGGTGAAGAATAGTCCGATATATAGGACCTACCCTAGCGGGCGGCCCCCTTCATGACTGCGTGCGTGGTGCAGACTCATATAATAGCAGGTAATAATAAGAATGATTATTAAACTGCAGGTGCTGCCGCTTGCTATATCGTATTTATCCTACGACATCAATAGCAACCTGCAGTGAGACGTCTATGTTTAGTTCTTACCAACGTAACAGAGACACATCAACAGGCCTACCGGTAGCCCCTACAATATTCCATTTTGAGGCATAAGCTTAGGCCTATATTCAGTGCAAGATGGGCAACAAATCTGTCTGTCTTTTCTGCATACACGTATAGGTCTACTTTGTGCACGACTTGGATAATACATGTAATAATATTAATGACAATAACAAGATCGTCAAACCTTGCTCAAGGCTAAGTACTGCCCGCGGGCCATGAATGACGTGCAACATCACGTAAATCCAGGCCAAATTTACGTTACAGGAACACAACCGCCGCTAGCGCCACCAAGCGAATGAGTTTGTTGCAGGGCTCCTCACTGCCTAGTGCGTTAATCCCAACAAAAAAACCCACGTGACCTTGACCTTTGATCTGTGACCTTGATATTGGATAGGTTTTCCATAGAGTTTGCCGAGATACATGCTTACGCAAATTTTCATCGAGCCAAGTGCAACGGTTCACGACTATTGTGTTAACAGAGCCTCAATGCCGAAAACAATGCTGCCGTCGATTCCGCGGGCAGTACTAATGAAGGAATGACACAGTAAAAAATAAAAAAGTCGCTACACGCGCGATGAGACACGCGTCCACGTGCTGTGCGTAAATGTGAATGTTGTAAAAATCGTCACTCATATACGAGCGAACGATGAACAACCGGACGCTTAATAACATGAAGCTTCAATCTATCAACTGTCATGATGTCATCATCGTAGTCCGAGTATGAGCAAAATCGATAAATGACACGGACAAACAGGCACACAAACAAGTATATACATAGACAGGCAGACAGGCGGACGGACAGACGGATGGACGGAGATAAAAAAAAACACGCAAAAAGCGCCAGCGGAGATGTTATAGGCAACTGTCGATCGTCCAAAATGATTGATCTGCATATAGGCGTATAACCAGGGATATACCTTCTGCAATGCAAAATGCAGTTCTGACGAAAAATGCGTGTACAGAGCGACGCAACTAAACCGAACTGAACTGACACGTTCTAGTTTTTGACGAACTGCACTTCAACGGGCGAGCAGAACGAGTTCATTGGCCATTAGTTGACGTGTACGTGCCTGTAGTCGCGTAGGCCACCGACGCCGTTAGACGATGCCTACTGTAATGCATTACCGCTTGCCCATTGGTCAGTTCGTCAAAAACTACGTTCAGCTACGTCGCTCTGCACGCGCCTTAAAATTTAGATCACGCCACATGGCTCAAGCGGTAGGCCTAATGAGGTGTTTGCACGATCCAGCAAACGTCCAGCAAACTTCCAGCAAATGTATTCAAAATACACGTACTAATGCTGGACGTTTGCTGGATCATGTAAACACCCTATAACCTATTAAGCTTCTGAGTACCTTTAACTGTCAACTGAATTTTTCAGCTTGTTTTGGGAATTTTTTTGGCGGAACTGAAGTTGTGGTCAACCTCTACTCTGCAACCCCCTAGCTACGCATTTAGTGATCTATATCGCTATTCTAATCGCACTTCCTTACGTAATTAACGCCAAGCGCGACTCGAGCTTCGGGTTAAGTATACTTTTTGCAGCAGCGTTTGCCAGCTAGCCGCCGGCTTTGGAACTGCACAAGCGTCGTGTGCGAGTGCCCTTGATTCAAAGACTTCGAGACAAACAGCACTATCGATACCAGACTGAACAATAATTGCTATATGAATCCGCACCCACCATTGATTGACAACACAGGACTGTAAGGCTAAGCCGTTCAGAGAAAAGTCGATTAGTCGATCACGTTCGATTCCCATTACCAAATTGCACAATTCGTGTTAGGCGATAACATTCAACGTCGTCAACAATTAATAATAATAATAAATAATAATCTGACTTGTAAAGCGCCAGTATGTGCTAAAAGAAAGACTTCAGTGGCGCTCAACTGAAGTAAAACGAACAAGTCTAATTGCTACATATCTATAGGCTAATGCTGGACGTTTGCTGGATCGTGTAAACACCCTATAACCTATTAAGCTTGTGAGTACCTTCAACTGTCAACTTAAAATTACTATTATATTTAGCTGTTGTGTAAGCATTATGCATATACGTTATTTAAGTTACTGCTGAATGCCCCTGCATTCTTCAAGATAAAAAATAAAATCCAGTCCTGTTGTCGTTGGGTCTTGGAGAAACGTTAAGAAGGCGAAGACTGCCCGCTACAGCCTGTCCAGCCCTAACTCGCATAAAAAAAAGATCAGTCACCTTCCGTTAGAATATCGAATCTCCCATGCAGCACCATTATACATTGATATCTGCTATGTAATAAAATGTGTATTCGACATCAAAGGCTAAGTGTGCGGCCATATTCGGGCGTGTTTCGGCGTGGCTATTTGCGTTAATGACAGAATGCGACTGGCAACGACGATGGCTAAGCAAACATATCTGCGTGCAGATGCAACATGTGGCTAATTATGCTAGAACGTGGCAATCGCACCTCAGTGACCACACAAAAGCTCTATATTATAGAGAGTCATCTGAGACAGCAAAATGATCAGTTCAAACGGTCGCAGTATCAGTTACATTTTCAGTTATTGCGAACGAGTTTCGAGCTGTAGGCCTACTGATTATTTGGACCGTCAGTCGTGTTCGTGCTATATAACGCCACGCAATTGGAGTATTCTCCGTATAGGTAAACTAAAGTGCTAACTTATCTTACGGTGAATCTGTACCGATGCGACTCATTTTGCCGACGGCCAGACAGACCGTGCAAGGGCTTCACGCAGCAGCTAATAATCTATTAATAGTAAATCGTCCACTCACAATCGTTTAATCAGTGAGAACTGAGGGTCTACAACAAAAAGCCGGGACGAGCGGCCAAGAAAAAAAAACTGGATGGACATCATCAGACGAGATCTGAAGAACATGGACACTACCTGGGAAGAAGCCAAAGAACTAACGATAGACAGTGTTTGAATTGCGAAAAAATTAGCCACGGGGTTAAACCTTTTGATGGTAGAAGACTGACCAAATTTGTGACGTAAATTATATGTGGGCCTATATACAGTAGTATATATCTAGCCCCCCTATACATAATTTGGCAGTGTTAAGGGATTGAGAAAACAGTTGGGGAGGGGGGTTGAACCCCCCAATCTTTCCCCCGGCAATTACTGGCGACAGACAAAGCAGAATGGCGTCAACGTTTGGCCCAATGCATCCACCTGCAGGTGCGGGTTCAACTAAGGTCTAAGGTCTATAAGGGCACATCGTTTGCAGGCGTCAGCTAGATTTGGCTTCAAATCTTCTAATTCTCGAAATTATCCACAACGTGATTTGAACCCCAAATCCCAAGCGCGACGAGAGAAAAACGTTTAAAATTCGTATACTGCAAAACAGCCATTTGTACGAAATGCATGCAGGTAATTACGTAATTACATTTCAAAACGTGTTGCTTACTGCATTTTTGCATGATCTTCAGTTTTTTGGGAAATGCAGAAGTATTCGTAATGAGTATCCGGGACATTGCAGTGCAGTAACAGCTGTTCGCTACAGAACTGCGCTAAAGACGGTCGTACATGCAATAAAGTAAAAAAAAATTCCAAAAAAATGTCAAAAGAAATAAAAACAGCTGTAAAACGACATAAGCTTATTTAGTTTTATTGTGGCCTACAAGCGAAACCCGGCTGTGATAAGATAAAACTTCTCCGAAAGTTTGTGGCGCCAGGTTTCGCTCTGATGCGATAAGGAGTAGGCTAAACGGAGTCGACGGCGACCGTCTCAAGTTCTTTTATTTCTTTTTTACTTCATCGGACATGTGCGAACGCACTAAAGGTTTTCATTTCAGTCCATTTTATTTTTGTCGCTTCGAACGCGCCTTAACGCCCGTTGGTGCTATACGAATCGTTCGCGTTTAATCTTCAGCGCGTGAAGGTCAACGTTGCGATAACCCGCACACAGCAGCAACTGCTCACGACGCTTTACCGTTTCATCGTAACCGACCCGCAGTCGTACACGTCGCTGCAACTTAGAAAGTGTGACGATCCATGCACCTTCTTCGATGCTGTATCAAAACGATTCGCGCACTGTTCCGATCTAATGCCGATCTAATGTGCGAAACTGGAAAACGCAGAAAACATACTGGTTCTCGTCGCATACGTCGCTATAGTGAGTTCTGACGCGGTGTGTGCAGACCTACATAGTTAGTTTACTTTGCTGGGTCGGCTGCAAAAATTAACCAATAAAAAGCACTCGTGACATTCACTCTCCCGTCCTCACCTCACTAGAGGTTAATTTAACAATATGCGCTATAGAAATTTACATTTTACTTACTTACTTACTTACCTCCCTTTAGTGCAGGAATCGTCCCATAATCGCAAGTTATACAGCGACGAGATCAAACGGCAGCAGTCGCAGCAGCAGCAGCAGCTCACATATACGCACAGATGTGTCGACTGGCGGCAGAGTGCTCGAGTGGACGGAGCTGCTAGGCAGAGGCGTAGAAGGAACCGTCCGGGGATTCAAAGAGTTCACTGAACCGCGGCCACGAGCTTGCTTTGGTGCCCAGCGCAGCGACACAGAGAAATAAGGCTAGAAATAAAATAATAGAGCTATTTACAAAAAACCTACAGTAAAGTGCGTAAAAGTTATAATCGCTCTTACGTCGGTGAAAAATGAGCAGTATTAAATGCAGTCTGGAGAACACAAAAGTGTCACAAAATTATTCTTGGCCGCTGGCGCTTCGCTCCGAACCCCAGCAGGAAAAATAAAGGCGTTCTCAAGACCACCTAGCTGGAGCAGAGGAAGATCGTTACCCTTCCACAAAACCCCGCCATGCACGACACAACGCGCTCAGCTGTACAGCAATCATACGGACAGCTGCTGATATCCACGGCTAGTGGACGCCTCATATTACAGTTACAAGCAGGCCCAGGATACGGCTTGCGGGTGGTATATTATGCATTGCGGTTTGCACGGAGGCGAATAGTTGCAATAAATTGGCAATTATTGCAACATCAGCGGCGCCAGCGTCCGCAGCAGAGGTCAGTAACCTGACGGTGCTTGGCGCCGCTTTTCACACCAGCCAGAATCATCGCTCTATTTCACACTCCGAGTCAAACGAGCGAACTTGGCTAACAGGCTGCAAAATGTCAGCAAAGTCGTCTTGGTCTGCCGCCAAAGTCGACTCACTGATAAAAGACTCTCGACTGGCTGTCAGTCAAAGGAAAGGATCTTACACATGCAAGACCGCACTGCTGACATACAAGACAGAGATCGTCGACTCCACCGTACCTGGCCAATCTGCTTCAACTACAGGCACCGACAGGACGGCTGCGGTCGGCTGGTGGAGCTCTGCTGAGTGTGCTGCGGTCACGAACAGTACGAGGGGAGGGCTATACTGGCGACTCGTCGCGCATTCTCTGTGGCAGCACCTACCGTCTGAAACTCTCTGTCGCGCCATGTTTAATGGGGTGTTTACACGATCCAGCAAACGTCCAGCAAACTTCCAGCAAATGTATTCAAAATACATTTGCTAATGCTGGACGTTTGCTGGATCATGTAAACACCCTATAACTGTCCGGTTCTATAGACTCTTATAAGGTCCTAAAATACAGAAGTGCTGGAAAAGTGAAGAAAAGAAGAAGAATTTAAGAAAGGTTTATGCTATGGGTGGCGCGTGTTCGCGACGGCGGAATTCATCTGTGAAAAGTCAAAGTTATGCGGTGAAGATGGTCGAACAGAAAACCGAACCAGCCATCGAAAAAAAAGTTTTGCGCGGCAAAACTAAAAATTTCTGCACGCTTTCAGTCGAGTCGACCTCGAGATTATTACTGGCTGACGGAGAAACGGCAAACGGCATGCGCAGTGGCAGCACGAACGGAGTGCGAACTGCAAAGGCCAAGACAGACAGAACCGCAGCCAGAGCATTAACGCATGCAACCTCCCGCCGACAGACCCACCGGATATTAATCAAAACTCGCCACATGCCGTGCAAGCATATGCTGTACGTCATAACGCTTTTTGCTGCTCGTCTCAGCGGCATGTTGTTTAGAGACTGCTAGCCATGCCAGACAGTCCATCATGCTCTATGCCACGGCTGCAGTATACATGTACCTGCCCACGTAGGCTAGATCTGTTGCCGTTCTGGGTGGTCTGAGCAAGAAATAACGCATACCGTGCAGAAATCCGTTGAGGGCACAGCACGGATATCATTGATATGCAGCGGCTTCTATCCCCAAAATCTGGAATCAAAATCGGGCGCAATTTCCCCCAGTTTTGGGCTGAGGTTCCCTCCCAATTTCTGACTCAAGTTTTCCCCTCCATTTTGGGCTTCTTTCCCCTCTAGGGAGAAAGTTTTGTTAAGGGTGTAGTTTGCCCAGTGAAAAATAGGGGAAGTAAAAAATATGGGAGGGAGAATTTTTTATCTACAACCTTATCAAAACTCCCCCTATTTTTCACTGGGTGCAAGCTGCGTCCACCAAATATAAGGATAGAAGCCACTGTTGATAGGCCTACGCCAAGCGTCAGTCATTCTCTTCACTGCACGCTTTGGTCAACCAGACTGCTTACCTTACGTACCTTTAGTACACGAAAAATGTTGTGCCACTTCACCGA
>Ga0209367_1013801_pt1 | contig 10344 bp, 8 predicted proteins | sample WorMetLIZISLAND2_FD_187412 | JGI IMG/M metagenome (GOLD analysis project Ga0209367, IMG submission 187412) | Marine gutless worms symbiont microbial communities from Max Planck institute for Marine Microbiology, Germany - Olavius geniculatus... ...
CTACAATACAGCCAGATAACTGATAACATTTATGAAGCATTCATGATGGCCTGGGGTCGTGCGGCCCGCCAGCTTAGAATCTATCTCCCGTGTGGCCCAGATGCCCAGAGAAGTTGTGCACCCCTGGTCTTAGTGCTACCACTACCACTACCACTACTGCTGCTACTATTACGACTACGACTCACATATTCCACGACGCCCAGTTCGTCATCCATGCAAGCTTTGTATATCACTGTGAGTAGTTTTTCCAGGTGTTGGGTCACATTATCTTCCTCATTTAACATCAGTGTGTATAGAAGCTGGGCCGACTTGAGTCTTGTTTTAACTACCCAATCAGTGAGATCAGCCGAGATGCCCGTGAGAATCTTGGAAAAGTTGTGATAGATCAGCGTACGACAGCCGAGGTTTGACCTCTCGACTACAACAACAACAACAACAACAACTATTACTACTGCTTCTACTACTACTAACACCAATACTTGTACAACTACCACAACATCAGTGAAAATCTTACAGAAATTATAGCAGGATACAACAGCCAAAGGTCTAAATGCACCAGACACAAATATCAACAAATAACGCACAATATTAGGCCTACATGTTAATGCTGACAGTTAACGTTACATGTCTTGCCCATCTGTCTATCTGTACGATTCAGGCTCATAAGTTTAAAAAGACACAGAAAAACAAAAGTTGGTGCAAATATTTTCCAGGGCAGGAGTAAATGGTGTGAAAATTTTCAGCCCCAAAGGGCCAAGGTCAGGTGAACGGTCGTAGGATATTTTCTTTTTGGTTTAACTGCAGCAAAAACCACACAAAAAACCAACAGGCAGTAAGAATAAACAAAAAAAAAATTAATCAAATGTCAACAAGACTGCAAATTTTCAGGTGGAAAATGACACGGATCTGCTTCAACAACATCCACTTAATCTCCGACACTGACGTGATTTTTCATTTCCACTCATTATGATCATCATAGCTATTACCTCCGGGTGGAAAATGAAGTGGATCTGGTTCAACGAAATCCATCTTATCCTTGAGATCATTTTCATTTTCACTTGCATACTTCAAACCTGTCCGACATACAACACCAATGCACTACACATGTACACATAATGTTCACACAAGTGCCAAACCAATTTTGAAAAACTCCCGATTTTTTTTAAAATCCCGGTTCAACCCAAAAACCTCGATGGGTTAGCAGGAGTACTGCTAGATATGAGGATACTGCCCACATCAAGGAAATATCCAAGTGAGTGAGTGAGTGAGTAAGTGAGTAAATTTGTATTGTGCACATTGTCAACAGGTAACCTGCTGAATCTGGGATGCAAAAAGTGGGGTGAGAACTAAGATGGCCCAAAAGTTACACTGTACAAAAAAATGTGTCGAAGTGATGATGAAAACAGCATATGGTAAAAGGTAAAAAAGGTCAAGGTCGTCAATTTGTATAGCGCATCATCGCAAACACGCCTCTTATGCGCTTTCGTCACTAACTAGAGCCGCCTGCTGCATGGCCACCGTGTGCAGCCTGCAGACACAGGCTGGCGCAGCAGCCGACTAGGCAACCCCAGTCAGCTGTACCAAGGTCCCCACCTTCTGTAACCCATGTAAATGAGTTACTACTCATTTTACCGTCCCACAGAGAGTAGAAGGCTGAGTCGACCTAGCTGGCAGGCTTCGCACCGAGATGGTTTACCTGCCCGCAGGTAACCCATTGCACTAACCAGGCCTGGCGTAGAGTAACTTTGTTTCGGCCGAAACGCGTTACCGACTACACCACGCCACCAGGAATTGTGAATACGCAATATAATGGGAGTGGCTACAGCTGAGCTACGAGAAGTGAAATATACAGACAAGACTGTGCAAATTCATACATCACAACTTGTTCTAAAAAAACTTAACCATAATGAAACATTTTAGTATAAGAAGCCCAGCTGTCATTAAGATAGCTGATCATACTGATAGTCGGTGACATTCAAGGTCATCGAAGGTCGATGATTTTCATTTCATTTGAAAGGGTGTATGCCACTTCCCATTATTGATTAATAGTAACCTTGGCCGTATCTCTCACCGTTTCTGAGATATGGCCAGTTTTCGGTTAAAAAACGAACATTTTTTCCTACCCCTCCATTCAACCCCAAATATGAAAATGTCTTTCTTGCACTAGGTCACTGAAATTTTGCACACCTAAATTTAAGATGCAGGCTAATTATTCGTGTAAAAAGTTTTCCCCTACGACCTAACACCTAGCCACAATACATCCGTTACAGATGACAAACAGATGGACAGATGACAACCGTACCATTAGCTTGACCGTTACTTAAGCACGGTCAGCTAAAAATCAGACTGTACAAAAGAGGAATGACAACAACAACAGCAACTCTCAACAACTAATAATATTGTTACAAAAACTCCTACTATTACTACTACTACTAATACTAAAACTATAACATCATCTACAATTACAACTACAGTTTAAAGCTCCTGTAACATTACCGATAACTTACGGTAAATTACGGTAAGGTAAAATTGCAAAATTACCGGTAAATTACGGACTTTTATTTTGTCAAATTTTTGTGCACATCAAAGACTTAAATTAGACATTTAATTTTACACACATTAAGTGCCATAATAGTCCAATCAATTTGATTTTAAAATTAAAGCACCAAAGTCATCTACTTACGTATGTTAACAGCTATTCTGAGACTTTTTCAGCGGGATGCACTTCTGTTAAAGGTAAAATATGGGTAATTTACCGGAAATTTAGTGGTAAATTACCAGTAATTTACCGGTACCGGTAATTTACGGTAACAGTAACATCCCAATCTTACCGGTAATTTTCGAACACTAACTACAACTACTACTACTCACCCACATCGTGCCACAGAGCCTCGGCCTGGCTTCTAATCTCCGGCATTTCATCAGTGCAGCTGGTCAGCAGCAGCGGTATCAGTTTATGATGGTAAGAGTAGCGATCGTACAGATCCAATAGCCACTGACCCACGACCCCAGTCACGGCGGCCCGCACCGTGTGACTGGAGTCAAACATTCGCTGGGCCAGATGTGATACAACGTCATCCACAAGCTTACCATTCCCATACTGCACCACTGTTCCTGTACACAGAGTAGTAGTTGTTGTAGTTGTAGTAGTAGCAGGAGTAGTAGTAGTAATAGCATGGTAACGGCAGCCCACACCGTGTGACAAGGATCAAACATTCGCTGGGCTAAATGTGAGACGACGTAGTCTACAAGCTTATCATTGCCATACTGGACCACTGCTCCAAAATATTATACAAACATGGCTAAAATGTGAAAAAAAGTTGCACAGCTCTTCATAAAAACCCATCTCAGAACTAAAAAAGCATCACCTGGCACAGCTATAGACACCTATGACATTCTTTTAAATAAACTTCTTTTGAATAACAGCCACGCTTTAGAAAAGAAACTTCTTAAATGCCCAAGCATCGCTAAACACTAGTAGACAATGGATGACACACACCAATGGCAAGGATGGCAGCAATGCGAACTTTAGAGTGCTGATGAGAGACAGTGGTCAGTAGTGGAGTGATGAGCGATTCAGACTGTGTGTGAAACTGTGCCGGTATGGTAGAGGCTAACAGTGATGCCGACGCACAACTTTGCTTCTTTATGTCAGGAAATGGGTCCACGATTGTACGCTGCAGTATGCGGATCTATGACAGCAAAGACCAGTAGCAAAAAATGCTATCAAAAATTAACAAGTTCTATAGCTAAGCTAAATGTTAAGAAGAAGAGAATATTACAGGATGAGAAACATCAAAACAACGCATCTCTGTAAAATGCCAGTTCACTTGCAAATTTTCTCTATATGATTTGTGAATGCGCCTTGGCCGCAGATCATTTCGCCAACAATGCCAACTTTCTATATAGTTCATACCTTCCACTTTTTATGCAATGCCAGACATTTACAATACATATCTCTAGCATTACACTGCCCAACTTAGAGCACTGGGAACTTGAAAACATCACAATCTTCGTACTAATGCACAGACTATTGCAAAACTATCAAACAGGGTATAACTAATGGCCTCAATTGGGTGGTTGGTGGTGTGGTGTAGCAATAACGTGTCATGTCCAATCAATGAAGCTGCTCTACGCCGGGCCGGATTAGTACTTGAATGAGTGACTGCCTGGAGGCAGGTAAATGATCTTGGTATGTAACCAGCTGCTTAGGTCAACTCAGCCTTCCATCCCTCCAGGGTAGGTAAATTGAGTACCAGCCTATCTCGCTGGTGTTAAGGTGAGGTGCATTCACCTGTGTCAGGTGGCAGATAACGCTATGTGATCCCATACGGTAGGTGATGCTCCGTAGGTCTGACATGGGTTTCCTATAAAGAGCTAGAGCATTTAACCATTTAAATGCACTGACCACATCAGACTGCAATAAATAACCTAACCGTAATCCTAACCCTCACCCTAATCATCCAATCCACACTGATGATGCAAGCCCAGTGCAGTAATTAAGTCTAAAACAATGCTCAGTTTGCACTGGTACTGTTTTACAATTTTCAATATGCAGTCAAACGTCATAAAGCAAACAACAACATCGTCTGTGCAATCTAAGTGTGGTTTAAATATGATACCACACCATCTGGAGTGGTATAGGCTCATAAGACTGAGCACTTACTTGATGATTACCCACTCCAGCAGTGCGGTACCCAGTAGCCTACATACTGACTAACAACTAGATGCAAAATATTAAATCAGTACATGCATATCATAACCTATGCATATGTTTTTCAATTCGTACTATGCTTTGTGTACAAGTCTAATCTAACCTAATAGTGATTTGGTATAGTGCCAAAATTTCACACCATGTTAACTGCAAATCAGAAGCGCTGTTGGCACTGACTTATCCTAGGTGAGGTAGACAGGAGTAAAACACTACCTTTTAGCTCTGTATTTTTATACATTTCTAATTGTATGTACTGCAAGTACAATTTTCGTAATAAATAAATAAATACCAGCTCATCGAGATATGGTGCTACTCGAACATCACAACGACTGATCATGGAATGCATCAATTCTACAAGTTTCAGGCGAAGTTCCTCAGATGGCTCCGTGATCTCTGGCTGTGCCAATCTCTGTGTAAGAGTTGGCACAACACACTGCAGCAAACTACTTGGCTCCTGTGTCAACTTTACCAGCTTGCCTAAAACATAACAATAACAATAATTTCACTGATTTGTAGCTTGTACAACAAATGTGCACAAAATAATAGCAATGCGGATTATAAATTAAAAACTCAATAACAAGATAATGTTCATACGAACACAGAGTCTGTCCAATGCATTTCGATAGTTTACAGTATATGTCTGTATGAATATAATCAGTGAGCTGTTTAGACTGGTGGAAAAAAATCAAACAGTTTAATTTCAAATTGTACAGCAGCAATGATCCCTTCATCCTTCTCTATTATTTTAACTAAACAATAAACACTGTCAGTCATGAGACCATTTGATTCGTTCACCAGGGATTTACTATAAATGGTCCATTGTCACCATGCGTCTATCTTGTACCGTTGCGAAGATATGGCGCCTCAATTATAATGGGGTCACGAACTTGACCTTTTGGAGTCATGTGACGTCATCGGTCACGTGACCATTCGACTCCGGGAGGTTGACTTCCTATGGGTGGTCCATGGTGAACATCCATGGTGACCATGCATCTATCTGGCACCGTTATGGAGATATGGCGCCTCAAATGTTGGACGCACGGACGCTGACACTGAAAGAAAGAAGGAAGAAGGAAAAGAGAAAAAGGAAAAGGAGGGAAAGGAAAGGAAAAGTGGAAAGGGAAAAGAAAGGGAAAGGGAAAGAAGAAAATGAGGGGGAAAGGAAGGGAAAGGGAAAGTAATGGGAAGAAAAACGGAAAGGGAAAGGGGAAGAGGAAGGAAAAAAGGGGAAGAGAAAAGGGGAAGGAAAAGGAGAAGAGAAAGAGAAAGGAAAAGGGGGAAAGGGAAAAAAGGAAAGAAAAAGTGAAAAGGGAAACAAATGGGAAACGGGAAAAGGAAAGGAAAAGGGGAAGGAAAAAGGGAAGGAGAAGGGAAAGGGAAGAGTAAGGTGGAAGGAAGAGAGCTGAAGAAAATTTGGATGCATGGACAGACGCATGAAAGGACGGACACTCGGGTGATTTTATACGCTGTCCAATGCAATCATTGCATTGGACAGACAACAAAAATAACGATCATAATAGGCGACTTAGTAGCATAACAGCAAAACGGTGGACTTACAATCACGAGGTCATGGTGAAATTAAGCTATAATCAAGGACCACTGTAGCCAACCTCCTCCAAAGCCAAAAATGTACTTTACCCCTATTCCTAACTCTATCACTAACCCTAACCCTAACTGTCAACACTGGTCGATTCATCACAGGTCAATTCTTAGCAGGTCAATTCATCACAAAGCGCAAAAAATGATTAGCGGTTGGTACCATTCTAACAGGTATTATTTGTTGCAGTCATATGACATAAGTAGGCCTAATGCGTACATTTGTGCAATGGATGACAACAATGATACGCAACATTTGAACACTGTACAAAATTTTGAATTTGGTGTCACTAAGCGAGTAAGCATGGAAAACCCGTGTCACACATGGTGGCTTCGAGTACTGGAAGCTGAGACATGTCGCCTGGAGATGTTGCCAGTTTCAAGCAATAAAGTGTCCTGCAACGATTAAGACAGCTGGCAATCACGTGATTTTATTAATCACACAGCACACACACGAAGGCAATGTTGCTACATCGCAACATGTACAGCAGTACATCAGATGAAGCAGAAGATAACAGACAATGCAGTTAGGCTTTTAATTTTGGCGTTTAAAGTCCAAGTCGCATTGATTTACGTAACTGTTTTAAAGTGCTAATTGGCTTTATCAGATGCTAATTTGTCAATATTCATTAATCTTCTGCTTGCTGATACATTTTAATACCCTAAAAAATAACGTTTAAAGTATTCACTTTTCTATTTTCACAGCTTCAGCCATTTCAGAAATATTTTGCCACGTACAGGAGGAGGGTTGCGTACTCACTTGTGCGATTTTATTTGTGGAAAATGATTTCTAATTTTACAGTTTAACTTGGACATTTTCTTGATAACAATTACATAAACATCTTCCTGATAATAATCATACTTGTCATATACTATACCGAATGATATACTGAAGATGATTACAGCAGTATATAACAGTTTTTGTAATGAATCGACAGGTAATAAATCGACCTAGTGATAAACCATCCACGTGATGAACCAACCGTGATGAATCGACCAGCTATTTGCTGTAGTACTTCAGCCACTGCTAATGTGCATCTGCCATATTTATTAATAAATCAGGGGGCATGAAATAAAATTCAAGGACTTTCAAGGACTGCTGACTTTAACTTTCAAGAACTTAATGTTGACACAGAGATTCATCACTTAATGAATTGTGGCTGTGACAACTTCAGAATGACATGCAAACATAGCAAGTGAAAAAAATTTAAAGAACACGTAAAATTTAACCGCATAGCAGAAATTTGCCTAATGTTTATATTTCATTAATCTTTTCCAGTTTTCCCTGAATTTTCCGTGAATAAATTCGTAGATTTTCAAGCACCTAGAAACTGAAATTCAACGACTTTCAAAAACTGGTGGCGGTCCAAAATGGAATACCCTGATTTAAGCAATATAATGTACCTCAGCAGACTCACAATGATGTTTATTAGTTGTTTTTCACATTTATTGTGTGGACGTTTCGGGTTAGGGTTAGGGTCAAACTTGGAATTAGGGATAGGGTTAGTGTTAGGGGATAAGGTTAAAACAGGGTCAGGTTTGATGTTAGGGTTAAGTCAGTCTTGTTTATTTGCACAACCATTATTAAAAATTTTAAACAAATAATGGCTGCCCTGTGATATATTAGCAATGCAATTCTTAATGAAGTACTGAAATAAAAAACATCTGCAGTAAAATGTAAGTCCTTCCAAAAACTATCGTTTTTGGGCGGACTAAATAGGTCAGAATTTTTTTGTAATAAGTTCTTTCATTAAAACGAACCAAACACAGCACCCAAGGTTGTTAACTTACAGAAAAATGTAAATAGAAAAGTTTAGCTTACCATGCACCCTATGTCCAATTATGGAGCATGAGTATATTTACCGTGCGCAGGCACGGTCCATATGTGGTCACAAAGTGTTATTTACCAAGCGCAAATCGCACACACTTACCGACAGCGTATAAATAAAGAGTTGCATGGCGGCTTTTTTGTTAGTGTTGCTGCTATTACTTAGTTATTAGTAGAAAACTGACTTTAGAAATATTTGAGGCTGTTATAACTACAGCAGTGTCAACAACTAAAGATTCTGCTCAGCTGATATTTAATTTTGAATCATGTCAACCTTTAGGCCTTTACTACGAAAAACCTGCCGCCCAAGAAACCACCAAGGGTGTCCTTAGATGACGTAATACCACCCAAGATGTCATACAATCCACTTCAGAAGTTCAGACTGTACACAAGCATGGAAGTTCGACCTAACCGCGGCTTCAACAGACAGACCATGCGAGCTCGCACGGTCAATAACACCATGTACACCATGCATCATGGAGGGTCTGGATCCCGAACTATACGCCACTGACCTGTGCCCATTACCACGTTACGTTACGCTGTTATGTTATAGTTATGTCATCTTTAGGGCTGTACGAAAATCACGGTGCAAAAGTGAAAAAATCACGGCATACTTTTTGAAAAGTCGCAAAATTCACGGCGAATTCACGGTGCCAATTCACGGTCATATATAGCATAAAAAACGTCTCGTTGACGAACATTTTTGTTCTCTGCCTAGTCAGCAATCAGTCATGTATCATTGTCTCACAAAATGACTAACATTAATCGTTTTTAAAATAAGTAAGTAAAATATAAACGGCTGCAAATGATTATCATAATGATCAACGAGGTCATATTAGGGTCAACATTTAATGTTTAACAATCGAATTTTTACGGATTTTGACACAAATGTGCAGCCCGTCCAAAAATTCACGGCAAATCACGGCAAACGCCAAAATTCACAGCAAGCGCCAAAATTCACGGCTTCCGTGAATTCCGTGAATTCGTGATTTTCGTCTAGCCCTAGTCATCTTACCGACTGTCAGAATTGCCAGCTCACGACACTTCTCCACCGGGTCCGAAAACGCTCGCAGCAACGGACGAATCACAATTTCAACAACGCTGCCAGGGCAGACGACACCATCATTCTTTGACTCTTCGCCGGAGAAAATTTCGTTCTGAATTGCCTCGATTGCCCGACGGCGGGTGAGGCGATTTTGATCTTGAAGGCAATTTAGATGTCGGACTACGCTGCCGTGCGTAGCGTCGAATTCACTAAAATCGCCGACAGCCTCCATTATTGTTGTCAAGAAAAACAACACTTAATTCGAGTATGATCCAGCGGCGAGTTGGTCGTACCCGTTTAAATAAGCGATGGGCGATACATTAAAAAATTTCATACACCGTAAGTCCGTAAGTACCGGTGTCGCAAACCGGTACCGCGAATCGCGCCATGTGTCATAAACCTATATGGGCATGCAAAATTTCAGCGATCTAGTTTAAAGAAAATTTTGAAATTGCAGTGACGGTCGAATGAAGAGGGTAGAAAATTCAATGGAAAAATAGCCTTATCTCGGAAACGGTGAGAGATAAGGCCATGATTAGTTGATTACTATTAATCACCTATAGAAAGTGGCATACTACATGGAAATTATTGACCTTAAATAACCTTGAAGGTCGGACGTAAGCCTACGTACTGCTACAGGAACTGTATAGGTTAGCTGTAGCTCGTCTGTGGCGTTTTTATTGTGACAAAAATTTGCGAAACATGCGTCCGATATTTGGATTGGTTAGGCCTATTTACGACTGTAGGCCTATACAGGGTGCGACAAAAAAGTAGCCCCCTAAAGTTTTTTGCCGTTTTCTCAGCAACCGCTTATAATTTTAACATGGAATTTTACAGGTTCATTTACAGAAACGTTCTACATCTAACTGCTAAGTGAAATATGATTTTGTTGAAAAACGACGAAATTATAGACTTCTGAACATGACCGCCTACCGATTTTTCAGCGTTAAAAATGTTTAAGCTAAAAATGCTATTTAATTTTCAAAAACCGGTTACCACGTTACTGCCGATGACGTCACAGTGACGCTTTGACACACAGTAATTTATTTTATTCATAAATTATCACTAAATTGTCGTTCTTTTCAAGCAATCGCCGGCTGCCCACCGGATTCATCTTCCAGCAGGACAGCGCACCAGCACACACAGCGCGCAGCGCAGGAA
>Ga0209367_1013803_pt1 | contig 10344 bp, 2 predicted proteins | sample WorMetLIZISLAND2_FD_187412 | JGI IMG/M metagenome (GOLD analysis project Ga0209367, IMG submission 187412) | Marine gutless worms symbiont microbial communities from Max Planck institute for Marine Microbiology, Germany - Olavius geniculatus... ...
CTTTCTGCAGTAGGGTTTCTGTCAATTGAATCTTTCTGTACAATTCTTCATTAGTGACCTTTTGTGTCCATCCTATCCTCAGAATCTTCCGGTAGCATTTTCTCTCAAAGGACAGGATTCGGCTTTTGCAGAGTTTTGTAACTGTCCATGTTTCACAACCGTACAGCATTGTACTGAACACACATGTCTTCAGGATGCTGAGCTTTTTATGGATTTTTTTGGCGATTTCGGGCTGCGACACAAGTCTATATCATTCACAAGGTCTCGCCACAGATGCAATCTAGATAGAGAATTTGGTATTTGTATATTAACTTAGCGTGAACACTCCAATTCTCAGCTAAGCTACTGAACTGGAACTGGTATAGGCTTTCGTGCGTCTCGTGAGCATTAGCTCAAATTTCTTGTTTTAGATTCCAGCATGGTTGCAGAGAAGGCAAAAACAATGCTGTCAGATTGCGATTATGAAGTAAGTTTTGTGCCTTGTACTATAAATTTCATATTTTCTGTTGTTTATTGTAGTTTAATTATGTGTAGCACATTCGTCAGACGCTATGTTTTAAAAGCATTAAAACAGCATTTTTACGTGCGTCTCAATTCTGTCCGTCTGTCCGTCTGTCTGTCTGTCACACGGGTGGATCAGTCAAAAACGGTGCAAGCTAGGATCACCAAATCTTCACCGTCGACTGCCTGCATAAAGACTCTATTTTCGGGATCCATAAAGCTTTTTCATACTTTTACTGTTACATTTGCACAATTATAATGGTCATTTTTACAATTTTAGGTTAGCATTGATATTTTGTGTTCTGTGTGTTTATTATTTTTTTCTGTAATTTTTTGTTTCATATGTGTTTACATGTTTATGTGTGTGCATTGCCTGGAAAGGCCATCCTCGAAATGACCTGTACTGTGTTGGGCAAGACAGTAAATTCTCCTCACTCACTCGTTGTTTTGGGCAGTCAGTGCATCTGCTAAAACATTTTATATCAGATGAGCCAGTGTTAAAGATTAAACATTAATTTACAGCCAGTTGACAAGCATTGATATAATGAGTAGATATGATTTGTATTTAGTTGGCTCAGATCCGTCTGTGCCGTGACTGCTACTGGAATTCCAACACCAAACCAGAGAACTGGTTTTCACTGCCATGTGTAAGTTGTATTGCTTCCTTGTTTATACAGCCGTGGATTTCTGCTAATGGCTGTATTTTGTGCAATTGTAAGGTTGTTTATGATTATTCATTAAATTTAGAGCTGGTAGCGATTAAAGTTTTTTTAATATAGCTAATTTTTGTTGTGAAATCAGCGATTAATTGTCAATTTTGATGTGAAGTAGAGGCAGTTGTGAAAGAAACATGTTTTTTTTGTTCATCAAATTTTGCAGTTATTGAGCCACAAGCTCTTGCAGATGCTTTCTTAGTGGTGTGACTTTAATAGAAAATTTAAAGATTAAAATTTTGTTAATTATTAACAGTCTGTTATGATTGATTGTGCAATTACTGGTAATTGGTGATTTTTGCCGCACTAATTAATGATAATAATAATAGTAGTAATAATAAAACAAATCTCCATACTGCAGTTAGATCGTAGGTCTAATTAGATCTTAACTTCAGAGGTGCTGATGCATATTTTTGTTGTCTTACGATACAGAGTCAGCCTCATGAGTTGGTCTTTGCCAAGCCGACTGGATATACATACTGGCCTGCCAAGGTGATGGAGGTTAAGGCTGATGGTTGCGATGTTCGATTCTTTGGACCCGGCCATCATCGGTATACATGCAATACTTGCATCATCGGTACCATCATACGTTGATGATAATAATGCTTAAATTACAGCTAGCAGTGGCTTGGTGGCTGAATGGTTAGGGCATTGGATTCCTGGCTTATACTCTGTTTACACGAGAAAGCATACATGAATCACACATGAAGCACATATTCAATATACAGTACACCGTTATCAAGCCAGCTCTAAGAGTGCATGACGTGTGCTGTAAGTTTGCTTCAAGTTTCCTCTAAGGTTGCTCTAAGTGTGCCTCATGTTTGCTTCATGTATGCTTCCTCATGTAAATGGGGTATTAGAGGTCTCTGGTTTGACAGCTCGTGGCCAGTTTGCTACCAAGTAACAACTGTGGGCAAGTTTTTCATGCTTACGTGCCTGTGCAGGTGCAAGTGTCTAGTGGTTAGTGTCGACTCGTAACTTTCAGGTTGCAATTCGATTCTCACTGCTGGTCAATTGTAAGCAATCTTGAGCATGTTGCTAACCTACTGCGTGCTCAGGCTGACTCAGCCTCCTACCCTCCATGTGACTTGAAATGAATAGTAGCTTACGGGCTATGGAGTGAAGGCCGTGGCTAATTGGGTGGTGGTATGCCTGCTAGCTTCAAACCGCAGTCTAGTTGTTCACTAATGTGGGCAGTGGATGGCCGCATAGTGCGCTGTGGAGAAGTGCTATAGCAAGTACCGGACAATTCCTTTTACCTTCCATCTGACTTGTCTGTGTTACTGTTAATGTACTTTGAGATTTATGATTATTAGCTGTTAGTAATCAGGAATACGATTTGTAAAATGGACTGAAATATCTGTGGATTGTAGAAATAGTGGAAAGCTATGTTTTGTTAACTACAAGCAAACAAAGCATTCCACAATGACGTGGTTTGCACAGCTTGTTCTGGTGATGCTAGTTTGATACATGTCAGGTCCCCGAGCTGTCGCACACAAACAAATAGACACCCTTCATGTATGATATAGTTCACGCATTTATTTACAGCAAACTAAACATTGTTCCATTCAACAGTGTATCGTCCCATCGTCCGCTCAGCACGGCAGCTAGTCGCAGGCTGACAGGCCACAGCCCAGTAGCCCGACTCTACCGTTCCTATACCGTCACGTGACCTCCCCCACCCATTGTCAGCTCGGCCCAGGTCTCTGACAATACAGCTATGTATCTAGTTATGTTATTGTGTACCTAAGATGGCATAGGGTCAAAGGAGAAGCATTGGCAAGTACAGGTAGTGCTTAACAGCCTCATCTCCCTTACCAAATACTCAAACGTAAAATACTGAGCGTGTAATAATTATGACATTGTGTTAATGATTACTGTTGTTGTATGTAAAGGGCCGATGTTAGTCATGTGCTGATGAAGCCCATCACAGAGGTTCCCGATGCAGGTGATCTGAAGAATGGGTCCAGCAGGTCATACGCTGAAGCCATGAACGAACTGGCGCTGCATCAGAAACTGCTGAAAGCTCCGGCTTGTTCGTCAAAATTGCAGCTATCTTCTTTAGATCGTGAGGCACGTGTTTCACTGTTTTTTACACCTTATACACTGCATCCAAAAAAGTAACCTTTTATACAAATCTGAATGAATTTAAATAAAATCTCATACACGTAATCCGCAGTAAATTGCTGAAGCGATCACCAAATTTGGTTGAAAAATATTATTTGTAACGGAGTTATTAATTGTTAAATATCGATAACAATATAACATTACATTAGTCACCTTTCTTTGGATAAACACATTAGCTCCATCTGCAAATCCGCTTATTATCACATCCAGTCACTCCGCCATATTCGTTCGGCCATCACTGATGATATGGCCAAATCAGTCGCTTCTTCCCTGGTCTGCTCTCGCTTAGACTATGCTAATTCTCTTTTTTTCGGCACCACTCAGAAAAATATCAATCGTCTTCAGTTCGTCCAAAACGCACTTGCTGGAGTCGTTGCCAGTCACGCTCTCCCTCGTGGTACTCGCTCATCTGATATTCTCCAGGATCTGCATTGGCTTCCAATTGATCAACGCATTGAATTCAAACTTGCCACATTGACGTACAACATTCTCAACTCCTCTCAACCTGCTGATCTACGTTCTCTGCTCAATTATCACACTCCCACACGTTCTCTGCGTTCTGCCAATACCAATCTTTTGTCGGTTCCACATGTCCGCACAACCTTTGCCTCTCGCGGTTTTAAACTGCTGAGACAAAAGAAAAGATATGTTAATAAAAGTATATTGCGATATTTCCCAGCAAACCGTGGACAGTGTCAGAATTAAACAAACTTTTGCAGAAGATCGACAGAGATGGACACTTTACTTTTTCTGGTGACCTCACGAACACCGCTATAACTATTGTTTGCGTTGACAGATCTGACTGAAATTTGGAATTCCGATTGCCAGTAGGTGGTGCATTGCTGACCTAGAATTTTACTAGCAGATGTTGTTTGATGGAATTATGCAAATGTACAAATTAGTTTAAAGAAAGTACCATATTGTTATTGTTTACATTGTTTGCGTTGCGCGACTGCCGTATAACGCCATATTGGTGACAGAGTTATTTTGTTATCGATATTCAACAATTAGTAACTCGATAAGAAATAATATTTTTCCATGAAATTTGAGTATCACGTCAGAAATTCATGTGATTGCTTGTACAAAATTTTATTCAGATTCGTTTAGCTTTGACATTTCTGTTGTACAATGTTTGGGGGTTACTTTTTTCTCTACGTGGTGGATATCATATACGTATACTCCTATACACTCATGTGTAAGTCGAATAATTTGTCACAGATTTTTGTTCCAAAAGTTTGGGGTGATTTTACATGCAGGTCATGAAATTTTTTTTGGAAGGTTGATGAATGATGCGCTACGACGATGCTGAACTCTGCAGGCGAGCTGGGCATTGGTTATGCGGCCACTTTGTGGCAGTGAGAGCTGAGACAATAAGAGCATGCTGACAGCAGTCCCATTAATGAGCAAATGAAGTACAATAACATAGACAAGTGTGATGACTGATGAATAAATGGACTGTGTAAATAATTTCGAATGTGTGTTTAATTTTTCTTTGTGCTCTGAAATTCTGTGTTAAATTGCACTGACTGCTGCAAGTGCCGAGTGGTAGAGATTATTGCGGTGTGTGGTTAGCTGTCATTAGCGACCGTAGAAAATCACGGAAACACAGAAATCATGGAAACTGTGATTTTCGTCAAATGCCGTGGTTTTGTCAAAATTCCATGTTTTTTTCATGTTTTTAGCCAAAATGCTGTGATTTTGCGTTTTACAAGACATTTTTGTTTTAAATCTGCATAAATTGAACTTTATTGTGATTTTAACACAAAAATTTTTATTCTCGTCTTTGCTACCAAAGTCCATGTTCTTTGTTATTTTCTGGCTCAATATGTGAGTGTGATGTCATTGTAGAAATATGTATTTTAATGCTTCGCAGCGACAAAATTCCACAGATGAAAACCTTCCACAGTATGTAATGATGGTCGTCAATGCTAGTTGCTAGATGATGAGTTTTATAGACTGTTTTATGGTCTTCGGGCCCGTGATTTGATGCCATGTCTTTGTCATGATTTTGACGTGATTTTGACGTGATTTTCACAAAAGTTTGCCGGGTTTTTTTGGTCATTTTTTGCCATGATTTTCTACTGTCTCCACCTATGAGCTTGTTGGCCGTGATGTCAAGTTGTCGCTGCTGGTGTGTGTAGGGGGCTGAGGCAGCAGGAACAGATTCAAACAAACGAAGATGCAGCGTTCCTAAGAGATATCTGGTCTGTAAACTTCTTACTGTAGGCAACCAGTTGCTGTCCCACTCAGTGATGTTCTGCTTACTTATGTATGTTGTTGGCTGCTGTACACTAAAGTGAGGCAAGTGAGGATTTTTTTGTTTTTTTTTGCGGTGTGATTAAATGTGTAAACATCAATATGTTTTATGCCATATGTCATTGTTTGGACTGCACTACTGCTCTTGGTCTGGCTACACATAACCTACTGACATGAATATTGTGGACCTAACAGTAGTCTTCATTTAGGCTTCTTTTAACCATGTGTGATTTGCTTGGTTGATCATAGATGCAGTGCTGGTGGGTCTGGTACTGATATTGGTGATAAGAGAGAGTATTTACGTTCCTTACCCATTGAAAGAGCCTATTTATTACACATACGTAAGCTACCAATTAAAAGCCGCCATACAAGTATGTACACTGTGTCTCAAAATTAGTGACACCCTTAGCTTCAATCACACTTAGTTCAGTTTGTTGCTGATGGATTTTAACGAAATATTGTACACTGCACTACCGTAGCATGACTTACCATCACACTTATTGTGACGTTCGCACCTTACCTTGTGTATTCAGTGTAATGTCACTGTGACGTCAGAGTTTGTTTACATTAGGGTTACGTCCAATACCAACCTAAGACTAAAAACTTGCTTTGAGGCCAAAGGTGGCCGGCCACTTTAAAGACTGGTTCAGAATGATTGTCTCCATGACTGTTTCAAATTTTGTAAAAATCTGTCAGGTGTTAACGGTTTTACACTAGCTTATTTGTAAATTATAATATACAGGTACAGGGGGTATAAGTGTTGCTGTTTTTTGTGTCTTCATTTGAAGTATGCAGCAATAATTGGGCCATTTGTCTTGTCTGAAACTGCCAGGGCATCGTTTCTGTTCTTGTTGTTGTCCTAGCACATGGTTTCGGTTTGTTGTTGAGTGAAGAATGCTAGATTGGGTAGCTTCTGTGTTGCATTATTCTGTGTGTTTGATTTATGTCACAGACAGAATCTAGTCTGGACGTGGAGAGACCGGCAAAGCGAATGCGTTCTAGTTCAAGCGTTAACGAGAGACGCAATGAGGCAGGTCTAGCTAAGGTTTGTCTAATACAGACAATCATTAACTTCCTGTTTCTGTCTTTAAACTGAACTGATTAGCGGGGTCTGTGTCATGAAGTTATTTATCCTAGCGTGATCGTGACGAATTTGCTGTAAGAAATGGCAAATGTAATTTTTTTATACTGAACTGAACAGATCTCTGTCAGGACTCTTGATTATCCATAAAATGTGGCTCTGAAAAGTGTCTGAAAATTGGCAAAATCTGATGAAGTTGTGACAGAAACTTGACATCCAGTGTAGAATGTAGTATAGTGATTAGTGGTATTATTTGAACAGATTCTTGAAGTTAGTTTTGAAGTGTGCAAAGAGTTGTTGCATTGTGGTGCAGTAGAATGAGGGACAATCGAAAATCACGGAAACTGTGATTTTCATTGAATGCTGTAATGCTGCAGAAATTCCATGTTCTGCCGTGTTTTTTCGCTAAAGTGCCGTGATTTTACGTTTTTCCTTTATAATATTATTCCTGTTTTTAATCAGCATAAGTTGCAGTTTATTGTGCGATTCTGACACAAAAATATTTATTGTTGTCAAGTTTGCCTCTCATGTCGTACGCTGTTCCTTTCCCAAGCTCTCTGAAAATTACGTTGATGTGGAGCGCAGTATTAGCCAGTTAATGTTCTGCAATGATAAAATTTTATGGATACATAATCTTGCACTGCATCTAGTGATGGTCACCAATGCTACATGTTGAGTTTTATAGATTGTATAATGGTCTGTAGGCCCGTGATTTGATGCCATGTTTTGCCGCGATTTTCACAGAAGTTTGCTGTGTTTTTTTCCGATTTTTTGCCATGATTTTTTTTACTGTTTTTATTGATAACTCACAAATGGTTTGGTTCGTATCAGACGGAGTCGAGAACACATATGAAGAAACCAGCCAAGCAGATGCATTCCGCTTTAAACGTGGATAAAAGATACAATAATGCTGGTTCATCTAAGGTTTGTCTTAGTTTCTTATAGATCATTTCGAGTCTGTAATGGCATACTAGGTGATTTATTCTTTCATTTTTGAATGCTTTAATTTTTAGCTGACCATACTTAAGTAACGGTGGAGCTGTTGTCATGAGTTCTTGTCTGTCTGTTCATCCATCTGTCTGTCTGTAACGGATTTATTTTATTGTGGCTAACGGGTAGGGCATAGGGGAAAACTTTTTACATGAATAATTAGCCATGGGTCTTAAATTCAGGCGTGCAAAATTTCAGTCATCTACTCCAAGGGAAACATTTTCAAATTGGGGATTGAATAAAGGGGTGAAGTAAAAATGTGCATTTTTAACGGAGAACTGGCCATATCTCGGAAATGGTGAGAGATACGGCCTAGGTTGCTATTGATCACTAATAGAAAGTGGCTAACGCCGTGTCAGGTTAGATGGAAATCATTGACCTTGGATGATTTTGAAGGCTGTTACGTGCTATTGTGTCTAAACAGTGTGAGATAGGGCCTAGGTTGCTATTGATCACTAGTAGGTAGTCACATATTGGCTTTCAAATGAGGTGAAAATCATTGACCTTGGATGATCTTGAAAGTCAGTACTGCAACCATGTCTTTTGAACAAGTCGTTCTTATTGTGAGAAATGTTTGCAGAAGCTGCATTTGATTTTCTTTTTTTATTTACATCGCACGTGGTCATCTCGCCAGTCACCTCTGACAAATGGCTTTCTCTCTGTGACTAAAAGTCACGCTTTCCCTTCGGAAGTTGGCAGTATGCTGGGCTTTTCCTAACGATAGCTGGGCTTTTTGTTTTTAGTGTTTATATTAAAATTAGAGTTACGTCATGTTTGTTGTGTTTATGTGTGACATGCAGCATACACTGATCACAGTTTTTAACCTTTTGCCTGTGTACTGCTATTGGTTATATTATAATTAAAGCACCTTACGTTAACTGCTTTATTTTGGGCTGCAATTTTGTGCCTAATTCTTAGAAATAACTACTGAAGTAGTCTTTATATTTACTCGGATTGTTGGTATATTTTCCGCACATTGATGTTTCAGACGTTTTGTTCATTGGAGCCCTTTTTATATTTTGGATTGATGGTTGACTCACTTATCAACTTTTTCTTTTCAGTTTCACATTTTTATCTGATGTAACCTACTGTGTGATTCAACAATCTCACAACAATCTCATTGTTGTAGCATCATTAATAATTACGAACATTATTGCACCATTAGGAACAACACAAAATGTCACGGCATTCAGACACAGTAAGTAAGTAAACGATATGTCTGTAGCACTTTTGTCAGTAGCTAAGACATGCTCTGTGATGCTGTGTTTGTCTTCTGTTGCTGCTGCAGGCTGGTGCGAGAAGTCAGTACCTTGCGAGACGGATGAAAAAGATTCGTGGCACCACACTCGGTCATAAGCCACCAGTCAAAGTTACCTTACAGGTAGCCAGGCGTATATGCAGCATGCTGTTTTGTTATGTATATGTGTGTCTCAATATGTCATGTGAATTATGCAGAACAGCGATGTACGGATCCCGAAATTTTGAGTCTGTGTCAGACCGCAGATTTTGACCAAGGATCCGCGTCCGTATGCGTTTGCAATAGGAGAGAACTATTGGATCCACCGTCAGTCCGCGTTCGCACTAAATACAGGTCTACTCGCAATTATGTGCAGCAGCTTTCCGCGCAGGGCCAAAAATTGACGTAAAGCACATTTCAGCGCAGTCGAGCGGCGCTCGTGCCTCTGGGCTGCGCTGAAACGTGCTTTATATCAATTTTTGCTGAGTACGTGCCAAAGCCCCTACTAAGCTCGTTGCTGCTATGCTACTGGACACTCGGCTATGGCAAGACAGCTACAAGCCGCTACGAGCATATTGTAGCATATAACAAGTAATTTGAGCAAAGCTCATGAGATGTGCGACAGCCTTAGCAGTTTCTATTTGCAGGTTGTCTTAATCTATCTCTATCCATTTTGACGCAGTTCACTCTGGAAATCTGCGCCACAGTTAAAAATTGCAAAAAACAAACACTAAAACCCTTTTTTTGGGAGTTCAGTGTCATTCAAGGTCATCAATGTTGACACCAATGACAGCTTGTCACTATTGCTTGTTATGATAAGCAGCATGTCTCTGCCTATCTGCAACCGTTTTCATGCTACACAAGCCAATAGCGGTAAATTAACCACTTTTAGGGGGTAGCCGATTTGATGCCTGCCTGCACCGGCCTTCTTGAACCTATGGGGGTCGGGACTTGAACTGCTAAAATTTACATTTAATGCTGAAAATTTCAAGATCAATGCATCCGACGTGTTTGTGTTTCTTTCGAAACGAAAATACGTGGGTTTGTAACGCAGTCGCGTTAAAATATAACTCACATCTCTACCTTGCTTATGCCAGTTTTCCTGTATATCGTACAGGAAACTGTCGCCATGTAATCTCTCGCCAGCCCCTCTAGAATCGCTGATGATCAGTTAAATGTAGGTTGATTGTAATACGCAGCATGTTTCCGTGCAGCACCAAAAATTACTTTTTTTCACGTTTCAGCACGGCCGATCAGCTCTCGCGGCTGAAACGTGAAAAAAAGTAATTTTTGGCACTGCGCAGAAACGTCATCATCATCATCATCATCGACAACCGTGGGCTCAATGCCCGTTGGTGTCTGACGCCATTCTTACTATCGCTGCCCACCGCTGCCTATCTAGGGCAGCGTGGCTCAACTCCTGCAGGGTTGCCCCACAC
>Ga0209367_1013804_pt1 | contig 10343 bp, 6 predicted proteins | sample WorMetLIZISLAND2_FD_187412 | JGI IMG/M metagenome (GOLD analysis project Ga0209367, IMG submission 187412) | Marine gutless worms symbiont microbial communities from Max Planck institute for Marine Microbiology, Germany - Olavius geniculatus... ...
ACGTTGTTCCGCGCCCCTATGACAAGCCGCCGGATCATCCCCCAGACCCCGGATTAAGTCCTGGGTACCATGTTTGAGACAACAGAACTGGTTTATTTCGACAGTTAGAAGCTTGATATTTCGGGGGTTAAATAAGCTTTTTTCGCGTCTTTACAACTCTATAATATCTGTGCCATTGCTGTACCGAGTTCTTTGCTGTAAGACGCCAAATTTCGGAAAAATTGTCGTTCTTATTCCCGGGTGCCATGTTTGAGGCCCCTTAACTTTTTTGTTTTCAAAGTTAGAAGCCAGGTATTTTGGGGATTAGATAACACTTTTACCGCCTCTACAAAGCTACAAAAGAATTCGCCATAGCTTTACCGTGTTCTGTGCTATAGAACGCCTAACGTTGGAAAAAATTTTGTACTTATTCGCGGGTGCCATGTTTGAGGCCCCATAACTTGTTTGTTTGAAAAGGTAGAAGGCCAATGTTTCGGGAATTGAATGAGACTTTTGAGGTCTTTGATAACCTAGGAAAACATCGCCACAGCTTTACCGAGTTGACCGGTATGGAACGCCAAACATTGCAAAAAATTTGCGACATTAATGGCGATTTTCGCAAGTTTAAACCCCCATATCTCAGGTCTGGGTCAACCTACTTCAACCAAATTTGGCCGGATGGTAGAGCCCCTGGGTGTACATTTTATCGCCAAAGCACGACGGGATAGGTCAAACCGTCTCCGCGCTATAGACGACGAAGTGCACGGCAAATGCGCCAAAATTGGCACCCCGGCGAGTTTGGCGCCTCCTAGCGCCAAAACTTCGGCCTAGACCCCCTTTTTTATTTTACCTTTCGGTGAAAAGGACGCACCCCTAAGGTTGTGCAAAATATTAGACAATTCTGGCAGTCCAATTTTTTGCAAACATCATATAACCAATATAATGCTTGGGCGAGGCAGCATGGCGACTTTCGCAAGTTTAAACCCCCATATCTCGGGAAGGAGTTAAACGCCCCCAACCAAATTCGGCACATCAGTAGACCACCTAAGTACACACTACAGCCGCAAAGCACGATAGGATAGGTCAAACCACTTTTGCCCAATAGACGACAAAGTGCACGGCGAATGCGCCAAAATTAGCACCCCGGGCATTTTTGGCGCCCCCTAGCTCCGAAACTCCTGCCTGAACTTCCCATTTTTATTTCACCCATCGCTAAAGGGGATGTACCCCTAGAGTTTTACAAAATTTTGGACAAATCTGACAGACCGATTTTTTGCATACGTCGACAATGTGTTGTCAGGCGACGTAGAATGGCCATTTTCGCAAGTTTAAAGTTTTATATCTCGGGTGAGGATCAACGGCCCCCAACCAAATTTGGCTCGTTGGTAGAGTTCCTCGGGCTACATTTTCGCGTCAAAGCACGATGGGATCGAGCAAACCAGATTGGCGCAATAAACGACGAACCTATGCGCGGGTGACGTAAAATGGCGATTTTGGCAAATTTAAACCCCCATGTCTCGGGCGGGGGTCAACCGACCCAAACCAAATTTGGCCTGTTGGTAGAGCCCCCTGGTATGCATTTTGCGCCCAAAGAACGACAGGATAGGTCAAACCACCTCCGCGCTATAGACGACGAAGTGCACGGCAAATGCGCTAAAATTGGCACGTCTGCGACTTTGGCGCCCCCTAGCTCCAAAACTGAAGGGTGAACCCCCAATTTTCAGTTCATTTTTTAGTAGCGCTCTAAAACGATAAACGAAAAATAAAAAAAAATCGGAGGATTATTAGTAGAATTTTTTGTAATTAAGCGCCGAAGTTGGTCGATTTTTTGCGTTTAAGGTACCTCTCTTCGAGGGGGCGTGGCTCCAAACCGGAAGTAGTAATCCGGAAAAGATTTTGAAGTGTTGTGTATATTGAACAGTACTACGGAATGGTATGAAAATATTTTCGAAAAAGTCCAGCATTTTTGAGAAAAATGAAAAAAAAATTTTTAAAAGGGGATCATAATTTGAAACCGGAAGTAGTAATATGGAAAATTTTTAAACACCCGGTAGACCTTTTTTAGTACTACCAGCCCGCCAAATTTGGCGGTCCTAGCTGCCCGGGCGGCCGAGAAAATTGCGCCCAAAGTCGGACGATTTTTCCCATTCGTTGCCCTAGGAATGGCCGTACGCATATAAATATTAAGTTCTAAAAAGACTACAGACGGAGTCTTGTGTAAAGAACTCCTCTCACACTTTGCGTGATTCGGAGTCGCGGATAGTGGAGCCGCTGTCATATTCCGGCATTTAGTTTACCATTCTGGCGCAATAGTCAACAAATGTATGCCCGGGCGCCGTAAAATGGCGATTTTTGCAAGTTTAAACCCCCATATCTCAAGTGCGGGTCAACCGACCCCAACAAAATTTGGCACGTGGGTAGAAACCCCCGGGCTACATTTTTGCGCCAAAGCAACGCGAGATCGAGCGAATGACTTTGGCGCAATAGACGACGAAGCTATGCCCGAGAAACGTAAAATGGCGATTTTCGCAAGTTTGAACCCCCATATCTCGTGCGGAGGTCAACCTACCCCTACCAAATTTGGCACGATGGTAAAGCCCCCCAAGCTTCATTTTCGCACCAAAGCAAGCCTTGATCGAGGACATCAGTTTGGCGCAATACACGGCGAATTTATGTCCGAACGGCGTAAAATGGCCATTTTTTGCGAGTTTGAACCCCCATATCTCGGGTGTGGGTCAACGGCCCCCAACCAAATTTGGCACGTTTTCTATACAACAGTTTGCTCACCGCTGGGTACGTTTTACGCACGACCCAGTGAGTGTTACTCAGCTGCTCGTGAGCCGACAACCAAAGATCGGCATCGTGAACAGTATCATTAGCTGTTCGAAAAACAGTTTCTAATTTGTCTCCGTCAGAAACAGTCTTAAACGGCAGTGAAGACAATAAAGGCTCCGCCATTTACACTTATACACAGCGACACAGTCAAAACATAAACAACTAGAAATTTGGGGCAAAGCCCAACGTGAGTCCGCCCGGCGCCCTAAGTCCGATTAAGGGAAATTAGGGGGGGGGGTAAAGAAGGGGAGAGAATTTCCCCGGCATCAAAGTCACGTGGCCCGAACTTAAATGCATTGGCATACGCCGAACGCGCATTATCGACTTAGGGTAGGTCAACATGAGCGCCTATAACTTTGTTCGTAGTGAACGGAATTTCACCAAATTTTTTTTGTTCAACGCCGAAAGAATAGTACTCGTCAACGCCGTTTAGATTTTGTCGCTACCTTCATCGGTTCCAAAGACATTTGCGCTCAAACTCGTAAGTTGTCGTAAATCGCACCGATTTTTGAACGTTTTTTGCCCTCCCAAATTTTAAGGGGAACGGTGCCCCCAAAAGTTGTACTTGCGTTAACACCCCAACCTAGAGCTGTGTCAAGTCCCAAAGTTTCGTCGGGCTAAACCCCCTAACTCCGAAGTTATAAGCGCTAATTTATTACATTTTAAGCCAATTTTTGACCCCCCTTTGAAAAAAAATTGTAAGGGGGGCCGCCGTCCCCGGTGGGGGGTGCGCTAGTAAGACTTGGTCATTCTCTACCGCGTGTAAAAATTTGGGGGCGCAGAACCCCCTAGGGGCCGAAATATGGTCTTCCAAAAAATGCGACTTAGGGTAGGTCAAAATGAGCGTTTATAACTTTGTTCGTAGTGGACGGAATTTCATAAATTTTTTTTGTTCAACGCCGAAAGGATCGCTGTCGTCAACGCCGTTTAGATTATGTCATTATCTTCATCGGTTCCAGAGATATTTGCGGTCAAACTCGAAAGTTGTCGTAAAACGTACTAAACTTGGGACGTTTTTTGCCCTCCCAAATTTTAAGGGGGCGGTACCCCCAAAAGTTGTACTTGCGTTAACACCCCCACCTAGAGCCGCGTCAAGTGCCGAAGTTTCGTCGGGCTATACTTCGTAACTCCGAAGTTATAAGCGCTCCTTTATTGCATTTTAAAACAATTTTTGACTCCCCTTTGAAAAAAGTTGTAAGGGGGGCCCCATCCCAGGTGGGGAGTGCGCTAGTAAGACTTGGTCATTCTCTAGCGCGTGTAAAAATTTGGGGGCCCAGCACCCCCTTGGGGCCGAAATATGGTCTTCCGAAAATTGCGCTTTAAGGGGGTACGATTTCACATCCAAATCTCCAAGGTCACTGGACCAAACTTCACCGTACTTGTTTCGCCTAACGCAGGAGGAATCGCCATAGACGGAATGACTATCCGATTTTGAATATCTTCATCCGTTTCGGAGATATTCGCCGCCGAACTTCGAAGTCGTCCGAAATCGAGCCAAATTTTGCATGTTTTTGGCCCCTGAAATTTTTTTTTGCCCCCCCAAAAAAATTTTGGACGGGCATTATAAAACTGGGCCCAGTACTGACCATCATGCAAAATTTCGCGCTGGTCGGCCCACGCATCTCGGAGATCTCGCGTTGCAAAAAATAAACATCTGGGCTAAAACATAAGTCCTTCTGAAAACTATCGTTTTCGGGCGGACTAACAAGTAAGTAGGATTAACCTCTCATGAATATTAATTACCAACTGTCACCCAATCGAGTGAGCTCTATTCTCTGAAACCGGGTACGGATTGGGATAATGCTATCGGGTGCCGTAATATAGCGATTTTCGTATGTTTAAACTCCCATATCTCTGGTGGGGGCCAACGGCCCTCAACCAAATTTCGCACGGTGGTAGAGGCCCCCGGGCTACATTTTCGCCTCAAAGCATGATGGGATCTAGCAAAGCATTTTGGCGCAGTAGATGACGAATGTATGTCCGAACGGCGTAAATTGGCAATTTCGGCAGGTTTGAACCTCCATATCTCGGGTGGGGGCAACTACCAACAATTAAATTTGGCACGTTTATAGAGTTCCTCGAATTACAAACCAAGCCGGGATCGAGCAAACCATTTTGGCGCAGTAGACGGTGAATATGTGCCTGGGCAACATTAAAGTTTCCCTGGTTTTAATTTTCGGACTTGTTCCCGGGCTCCATGTTTGAGGCCTGATAACTTTTTGCTTTTGACAGGTAGATGTCCAATATTTAAGGCTTGCACTTACACTTTAGTGGATCTCTGTATCACATGAAGGGTTTTACTATTACAATACGTAATCTTCCGCTAGGGGGTGCTAAACTTCGAAAAAATCGCATATATTTGCCAATATTTTGCGCTTGGTGACGTTGAATGTAACATACAAGGTCAATCGTACAATACTGACGAAATACTGTTCACTGATACGTAACTACCTACATCGATAACGTTAGGATGTCTATGATAGTTATTCCACCACCAGGACAACGTCGAGTTACAAAAATGATTAAGTCCAAAAGCCCGTTCAAGAGTGAAGTAGTATTTGTTTCTACGACAGGAAAACGTTTGTGAAAAACAACCTGCACGGTCAATACGAAACACAGCATGCACAATATCAGCCACATAGGTTGAGCCAGTTTGGCGCAATAGACGGTATATAGACATCCTCCAAAAAATGCACCGTTTTGGAGAAAAATTGAGAAATCGATTTTTATTGAAACCCCCATAATTTGCAAACCGGAAGTGAAAATGCTACATAGCGAAAGAACCAAATTTGGCACTTTGGTAGAGTTCCCTGATGTACATTTTGCGCTCAAAGCACGACGGGATAGGTCAAACTACTTGTGCAATCAACAAAAATGTTCGCGCCAAGTGGTTTAAAATTGGCACCCCTGGCAACTTTTCGTAGATAGTGGAGTTGAAGTCATGCGTCGATCTGTCTGTTTGGTAGTGTAGTTTTACGGGAATCTGAATTTGCCAGAATAGGATTGATACAAAGACTGCTTTTTCAACCTTGTGGCTCAATTAGGAAATACAGTTATAGAAAGTCATGCATGTATGAAAATACAGATAATAAACTGTAGATACAGTTTCAGTAGTAGTTACAATAGAATTCATACAGACTTTGCAAGTTCTAAGTTAAGTGCAGCCGTTTCACAAAACTGACTTTATTTAAGCATTATAAAGTGACAAACATCTCATAAGCACAATCTATTCTGACTTTAAGTAATCTTAGTGACTGGTGTAAACTGAAAAAGTTAAGTACAGTAATATTTTAACACATGCTATAAGTGTGTATATGAAATTAAGTCCTAACTTCAATTAGAGTTATTAACACTTCTCTACATTAAATAGGACTTACAACATGCCCACATCATATTTAGAGATCATACAGGTTCTCTCATTACAAATATAATGCCATATTAAAATTACATATTACATATTATCACCGTTTTGACTAATTCATTCGTGTGTAAAAGTCTGCAAGTGACGACACCTAACGAATAATCACAACAAAGAGCACTTACGAGATTGACACATAACGCACAAACTAATTCATCATTTTCTTGAATACAAGCAAAATTGCCATCGTTGAAGTAACTATAATTATACAATATTATATATTATACCGTATAAAAGCACAACAGGATCGAGTAAGCCATTTTCGCGCAGTAAACGACGAAGTACGATATGCTTGGGCGCAGTAAAATGTCAATTTTTGCAAAATTTAAACCCAGATATCTCGGTTGGGGGTCAACGGCCTTTAACCAAATTTGGCTCGTGGGTAGAGCCCCCCGAGCTACATTTTCGCGCCAAAGCAAGCCGGGATCGAGCAAATCAGTTTGGCGCAATAGACGGCGAATATATGTCCGAACGGCGAAAATGGCGATTTTCGCAAATTTAAACCTCCATATCTCAAGTGGGGGTCAACCCACCCAAACAGATTTGGTACATTGGTAGAGCCCCCTGGTGTACATTTTCGCGCCAAAGCACAACCGGATCGAGCAAACCAGTTTGGCGCAATCGACGACGAACCTATGCGCGGGCGACTTAAAAAAGCGATTTCTGCAAGTTTGAACCCCCAAATCTCGGGTGGGGGTCAACGGCCCCCAACCAAATTTGACACGTTGGTAGAGCCCCTCGAGCTAAATTTTCCCGCCAAAGCAGGACGGGATCGAGCAAACGAGTTTGGCGCAATAGACAACGAACCTATGCCCGAAAAACGTAAAATGGCGACTTTTGCACGTTTGAACCCCCATATCTCGGGTGTGGGTCAATCGACCCCAGCCAAATTTGGCAGGTTGGTAGAGCCCCTTGGTACACAGTTTTACCCCGAAGCACGATGGGATCGAGAGAACCACTTCTGCGCAATAGACGACGAAGTGCGCCACAAATGCGCCAAAATTGGCACCCCCGGCAAATTTGGCGCCACCTAGCGAAAAATCTAGACGGTAAAAGTTTCCCAAACTTTGCAGGACAAAAGGGGTTCGACCCCTCTATGGAACAGTAAAATAAAAATAGGGGGTCATCATGCTCGTTTTTTGTAATTCAGCGTCGAACTTGGTCGATTTTTTGCGATTAGGGCACCTCTCTTCGAGGGGGCGTAGCTCCGAAACCGGAAGTAGCAATCTGGAAAAGATTTTGACACGTTGTGTATATTGAATAGTTCTACGGAACGGTATGAAGATATTTTCGAAAAAGTCTAGAATTTTTGAGAAAAATGAAAAAAAAATTTCAAAAGGGAATCGTAATTCGAAACCGGAAGTAGTAATATGGAAAATTTTTTGACACCCGGTAGACCTTTTCCAGTACTACCAGCCTGCCAAATTTGGCGGCCCTAGCTGCCCGGACGGCCGAGAAAATTGCACCCAAAGTCGGACGATTTTTCCATTCGTCGCCCTAGGAATGGCCGTACCCATATTAATATTAACCTCCAAAAAGACTACAGACGGAGTCGGATGACTCTGGATGTAAAGAACTCCTCTCACACATGACCTTTGTCGGACGCCGGCATCCTAACAAACCAAGTAATAGGTCTCCTCGCGTCGCCGTCTGAGGTGTACGAAGTTCAAAATGACGATCCTCTATATTCTCTTGCTATACCGCATCAGAAGATTGTACAATTCTTATAGAACTGACATTTTTCACTGTCTAACTTCTAAGTATCGTTTTCGTTTTTGTTTCAGATTTTACGCGCTATAACAGAACGCTTCGCGCGTCTTAGCTATGGCCTGGGCGTCTGTCCGTTCGTCCGTCCGTCCGTCTGTTCGTCTGTCCGTCACACTGCTGTATTGTATCAAAATGGTGCAAGTTAGAATCACAAAATCTTTACTGTGCGCTGCCCCAAAGAAACTAGTTTATTGTGACTAAATTTCTTTCCCCTGGGTGAGGGGGTTTTTTTCGATCGAGGGCGTCAAAGAGGGGTACCCCTCTTTTTTAAAAAGACGTTATTTTGCCGCATTAGGCTTTTCTAGTGTGTAAACGGTTGTAGATAGGTACATACATGTTGTTTATCATAACAAGCACTGGTCACAGACTTTTTAATTTTATTAGCATCGAAAACTTTGAACGACCTTGAACCCCCAAAATTAGGAATTTTCGCGAATTTTTTTATGATTTCGGGTTGCAACACACATTTTAAGAGTGAATTGCGCCGAAATGGCTAGAGATAGACTTAGACAGCCTGCACACGAAATTTTCAGCATTCAACGTAGATTTTAGCAGTCCAAGTCACGACTTTCTAAACTTACGGAGGCCTGCGCACGCCGGCGTCAAATAAGGGTACTCCCCCTAAAAAGTTGTTATTTTATCCTACTGCTATTGGCTCGTATAGCGTGAAAACGATTGCAGATAGGTATATACATGCTACTTATCATAACAAGCACTGGCGACGGGCTTTTTAGATTTATTAACATCGATAACTTTGAACGACTTTGTACTGCCAAAAAGAGGTTTTTAGTGAATTTTTTTTGCGTTTTTTTGGGCTGAAGCGCACATTCTAAGAGTAAATTGCGACTAAATGGCTGGAGATAGACCAGGACAACCTAAGAATGAAATTTTTGGCAATGAACTCAGATTTTAGGAATTCAAATCTTGACTCTTTAGGTTTTCAGAGGTAAGAATCAAAGAGGGGTACCCCTTAAAACGTGGTTATTTTACCGCTATTATTTCCTTTTCACTAGCGTAAAAACAGTTGCAGATAAGCACAGACATGCTGCTTATCATAACAAGCACTAGCGACGAGCTTTAGAATGATGTCAACATCGGTGACCTTTAATGACCTTGAACCTTAAACAATAGGGGATTTTAGTGGTGCACATTTCAAGAGTGAATTGCGCCGAGATGGCTGGAGATAAACCTGGCCAACCTGCGTAGGCCAATGAAATTTTTAGCATAAAACGTCCGTTTTTAACAGTTTAAATTTCTACCTCTTAAATTCAAGGAGTCTTCCGTACGAAGGTTTCAAATTCGGTTACTCTTTCAATACGCACTATTATTCTATTGCATGCTGTACACGATTGGCTAGGTAGCAAGACCGCTGCTATCTCGCGTTGTCGCGTCACGTGAGCTTTGCTCAAATTACTTGTACTTTCAAGGAATTTTTAGTTGCAGTCTAGTTTTGGCTATATGTTAGTGCCGTTTTTTCGTTTGCACCGTCATTTTTGTTGTTGTTTGTTGTTTATGTGAATGGAATTTGTGCATATGAATCCGTTTTTACTAACTTTCAGATGACTAAACCGAAGTTCGTAGATGGTAGGCCTACACAGTGATTCGATTACAGCAGAATGTGGCGCGCACCGGCCGTTACCGTGGAGCAGTCTGAGCAGGCGAATGCTATTGCTAAGCCGCGAATGAACGGAGAAATTCAAACGCAAGGTTTGCCGTTTCTAGAGCGAGTAGTTAATCATTTTTGACCAGCATTTAGTCCGCGACTCTGCATCCGCGTGCGCAACACTGTAGGTGAAATTGGTGCGGCGGATTGGAGTCTGTGCCTACGGGTTTGCGGCACCGCACGCGGCGTAAAAAGAAGGACAACGTTGACAACGCTGCTCGTAATTGTCTCGAATAGGCTTACGACAGAAGCACAGTGCACGCGTCGCCACGTTCGGTTCATTGCGTTGTAGTACACTGTGTCCCAAAAAACATCCCCGACATTTTCGACTGTAACTTGAAAACGAATTATCAGATTTCGATAATTTTTGGCAGGAATATTCCTGACACAATTTGCCATCAAATGACCATTCAGTTTCCCACCTCACCCAACGTTTGTTAGTGCACTACCTGGGGAAAATGCAACCAGCAAAATATCACTTTTTTATCCAATGCAATATGACTGCTTAATTAACATGACGCGTAAAAACACATTTTTTTTCACATTTCTGACACTGTGGCTGACATTTCATTCAGTTGTCCATTTTTCAACTGCCTGCAGTAAAATTGCTTGAAGCGTTGGCCCACTATGTGAACACATGCAAGCAGACGTTTTCTCCATTTTTTAACAGCAGTATCGATA
>Ga0209367_1013805_pt1 | contig 10342 bp, 5 predicted proteins | sample WorMetLIZISLAND2_FD_187412 | JGI IMG/M metagenome (GOLD analysis project Ga0209367, IMG submission 187412) | Marine gutless worms symbiont microbial communities from Max Planck institute for Marine Microbiology, Germany - Olavius geniculatus... ...
GAAGCGATATCTTTCCATCTCATTCTCCAGCAGTTCAAGTTTGCCTGGTGCCCACATGGTGCGCACATTCCATGTTCCAACTGTTAGCATATGTGCGCATGGTTTGAGTTTTTTTCATACCGATACAATATGCGATTAAAATCGCCATGTGAGATTGCATGTGATACGCTTTTGAAAACCGTATAGGCGTATAATATTTCGCGACGGCCGGGTTTAGTGTCCATGGGTGAGTGACACGGCACTATGAAACCAACAGGAAGGCAGTCGGCGGCTGGCTGGCGCACGCCATGGACGGTGGTTAATTAAAATTTAAAATGTCAGATCTGAGTTCAACCCAAGATGAACCCGCCCACAACTTGCATAGGCTACAACGATAATTGGGTCCTGTGACCTTAAACTTTGATCTGCAACCTTGAAAAATGCAACAGATTTTTGAAGGTTGTCGAAGTACATGTACAGGGTGCGGCAGAAAAAAATAGCCACTAAAGTTTTTTTTGTTGTTTTCTCAGCAACCGTTTAGCATTTTAATCTGAAAATTTACAGATTTATTTAATAAATTGTTCTACGGCTAAATGCCAAATAAAATTTGATTCCATTGAAAAATGACAAAGTTATAGATTTTTTAACGTGACCGCTTACCGATTTTTCAGCGTGAAAAAATGTTCAAGCTACAACACCAGTTCCATAACATCGTTGAAACAAGTCAAACAACACAGTTAACTAATGATCAAATGCCAAAATTCCATTGTCACTGTGAATGTTCGAAGTGTCCACCGACAGCTCCAAGCACCAACACAAGACTTTAGTCGCTTAATTTGAGAAGTCTTTCACAGTCTTGTCGATCGGTCCTTGTGGTAAGTTGTTCCAGATAACCTGAAGCGATTCCTTAAGTTCGGCGATTGTTTTCGGCTTTGTTTTAAGCTTGCGGTAAGCTCCAACATTGCACACCACACAAATTGTCCACCGAGTTTGCATTCGGCGAATTTAAAGGCCATTGGTCTTTTCTGATGAAATCTGGACAGTTGGCCCGCAGTCAGTTTCCTGCGCTGCGTGCTGTGTGTGCTGGTGCGCTGTCCTGCTGGAAGATGAATCCGGTGGCCAGCCGACAATTTAGTGATAATTTATAAACAAAATAAATTACTGTTTGTCAAAGCGTCACTGTGACGTCATCGGCAGTAACGTGGTAACCGGTTTTTGAAAATTAAATAGCATTTTTAACTTAAACATTTTTAATGCTGAAAAATCGGTTGGCGGTCATGTTCAGAAGTCTATAATTTCGTCGTTTTTCAACAGAATCACATTTCATTTAGCAGTTAGATGTAGAATAAACCTGTAAAATTCCATGTTAAAATTCCAAGCGGTTGCTGAGAAAACGGCAAAAAACTTTAGGGGGCTACTTTTTTGCCGCACCCTGTATGTGCATAATTTCGTCAAACTATACCGTGCAGCGGTTCACGAGTTATCGTAGTAACAGAGAAACAGGGATTAAACTTAGCGAAGATGCTCAAAAAATACTATCGTCGCTACCGCGGGCAGTACAAATGCGCCGAAATACTTTTAGCAGAAGAAGCGCTCAGAACTTAGTAGCAATTCTCAGTGAAAACTTTGTGATCCTAGCTTGCGTCATTTCGACACAATACAGCAGTGTGACAGACAGACTGACAGACAGACAGACGCCTCTACAATAGCCAAGACGCGCTTAGCATAGCTGTCACACATAAAAACTAACAGCGGCTCTGAGATACGTTGTGTAGAAGAAGCGCTCAGAAATGATGATGATTAGGCCCAGTTTTGAAACAGAGAAACTATTTGCAACGATGCTCAAAAGAATACAACAGTGTCGTCTGTATCGCGGACAGATAGAGACAAGCCTAAAACTATACCAGTGGCTCTGAGAGATGTTTGGCGAAAGAAGCGCTTAGAAGTGGTGATTAGTTTTGTTACCCGTTGCCGTCTTTATCAAAGACCCGGAACGCCTCTCTCAGTTCTTCCTCGCTGTCAGTCTCTTTCATCTTCTTCGCCATCATGTTCAGAAACTCGTCAAAGTCGATCGTGCCGTTGCCTTCACAGTTCCGTACACGACAAGCGCCAAAGTAATTTGGCAAAAGGCGAAATTGCTGCGACAATTAGTCCGCCCAACTTTTCGTGGCAGCATGGGATTGACGGTTTGGCTGCATTTTGCAATTGCATCTTTTTTTGGATGGAGGTTTGATCCCAAATCTCCCCTTCTTCTGGTAGGGGTCAGAAATTCTTATAAACACATTGTGTGTCATTTGACCGAACCGCAAGTGTACCTGCCATATAGCACCTGAATTCGTCGACCAGTCAGGCTTAAGCTTAAGCAGGGTGCACGAGTGTGACAGACGACAGACAGACCTCGCTGTGGAGAAATGCGCAGCAATAGGCGGAATTGCTTGCGCTGCAGGAGCAATTCGGCCTAATAACAAAAATGTCGTGTCGTAACTGTAAAAACCTGCTGAATAACTTACACATTTTTTTGAAGTCCTATACTTTTTGGAAGTACGACAGTTTTAGTATTTCTACAAAAAAAAAACTTCCAAAAAAGTTGTGAAAAAGTTACAACACGAATAATGTAGGCTACTTTCGTTTATACATTTTGCAAACTAGACGACACCCAGGCATTTCATAAGTGCCAAAATGCACGTTAACGACTATAGGCTAACTTGATTTTTTTTGCAAATTGTTATACTCGTTAGGCCTAATAACTAGCACCGACCACTGTTAACTGTCTCGACCTATACCTTGCTGCTGCTGCTGTTGCTGATGTGGATGAAAATGATAATGATGACGTAACTTAGGCCTAACTGACATTTTACTGACGCGGTCCTAAAAGTAATGCTAATTATTAATGTTGCCTCCCCTTTCCCTAATTTCTTAACCCACTTCGTCGTTGCTTATTATTTCGGCCGATGATTAACCAGTTAAACTTCTGTATGACGATGACGACAGCGTCATGACTTGAAAGTGACTTACCGTCTACGTCGACCTCATTAATCATGTCCTGCAGTTCGCTCTCGGTCGGGTTTTGACCCAGTGACCTCATTATCGTACCCAATTCAGTGGAGCTGATTGTGCCGTCGCCGTTCTTGTCAAACAGGCCAAAAGCCTCGCGGAACTCTGCAGCGCACCATTGTAACAAGTCCAGAGTAATTTGGGAACAAACGGAATCGCTCCTCGATTCTATTCGCCAGGTGCCAACAGCAATTTGCAACTACATGCTTTCTCTGCGGGTCTCGACCCCTATTTTTTTCTCCCAGCCCAAGTTGTCAGGGACCCCAACCAACACAAAGTCATTGGGCGGGCCCCATAAATGTACTTGCCAAATGGCATTTAAATCCGCCTAACGGTATAAGCATGGTGTGAGAGTGTGACAGACGACAGACAGACAGTCAGACCACGCTACGGAGAAATGTGCAGCTATAGGCGGTATGGCTTGCGCTGGAACGATTTCGCTCAACAATGGTAACTATTGGTAAGCTTACTCAGTCTAATCATTGTCCATTTTAAAGCGCGTACAGAGCGACGTAACTGAACTGAACTGACACGGTTTTGTTTTTGACGAACTAACGAATGGCTGGCAGTGGCCACAGAGCTGAAGTGATGAAGTCTGGGATTTCTTGAGTTATTGGCGGCGTGGGTCTCACGCGCCCGTGGGCAAGCGATGTATGACGCCGTCTTGGGAAAGGAGATATTTTGTCATCAATATTTAAAAAGTAACAACTCCGCTACGAACTAATATTTTACAACGAAATTTTAAGATTATTTCATCAATTCAGTGCGCTTTAAGTACACGAAATTTTATTCAAATGTGTTCCGATTTGACATTTATAGCCTACTATAAGTCCACATTTTCTAGAGGTTTTAGACAGTGTGATTATGAAAAGTCAGTGGTCAAGATCGGCTTAGCAACTTTCATTAAAGTAGAACATTATGACAGTGCACTGCGTGACTTGCCTGCGACTTCCTCATCCGACAGCGTGTAGGACGCCTGCAACACATCCAGCAAATGGCATAGCAGGAATAATTATGATTCTTCTCTCGAGAAAAAACATCAATGAAGCACGAACAATACCAAGACTACAGAAAACACACAATGTGCGATATCCTGCATGTCACAATCTTGTAAACTTTATTTCGCCATGGCGGCAGCACCGCAGCAGCCAATTTGTGACAAGTTTTGTTGTTTGTGCGACTTCAAACTTCGCCAGAATTCAAAAGAGTATACATTATTTTATTATAGACATAAAGAATGACCGACCATGTGCAGCCAGAGTGGGCAGCGTCACGCCGTCTACCGAACGTCGAGAAGTACGTAGCGTTTCATTCACAATATTAGCTGCGTTTACCGTATAATATTATGACCAGACTTCACCGAGAACACAGCTGAGTCTACGGTACACAGAACGACGGAACCTCGATCGGATATATACTGCAGTTCGGTAATACGACGGCGGCGGGATATAGACGAACTTCGGCCCTACGTGCCGCGCTGTAGGAGTTCCACTGATGCTTACGATTTATTCTTCACGATGACAGAGATAATGTGAGAAATATTATCTATCTTCCACGCCGGCCGGGTGTACGCAAGTTTTGCAGGGCGCCGCAGTCGTCAGCAAAGTGCTGCGGCAAATGCTCACCGCTGCCGCATTGCAGGCCACCACCAGCAGCAGCAGCAGCAGAAAAGGCGCGATGCTAGGCTGATAGAGATGATGGAGAGCCCGCTGGTAGGCATAGGTGCTACTGGAATGCCAGACTGACTGACAGACAGACACGCAGACATAGTCGCAGATACGCGTAGGCCTACACACGTCGGTCTGTACACTGCAGACTACGGTAACTTACTCCCGCAAACCGCGGTTATACTCCCACGTAGTTTTAGCTTTCATCGATTATCGCGACCGCGCTCGATACGAATATCAGAGTATCGGTATTAAACTATCAATATTAAATAACAACGCGGGCGCTACGGTCTCGATCGCTGATCATTTGTGCAATTTCAAGAGTACATCCATTGACACTTATACTAAATATATAATCAATTCACAAAGCGCAAAGGCATTCGAGTTAAGTTTTTCTTTCGCCGCCAGTTACACAATGAGCCTTGGATTCTATGCGTCGTCTGTCTGTTAGTATTGTGGCTAAACGGCACGTCGTAGGGGGTCGCTGGTGGTACCGCTGTATAGGGCGATGACGAGCTCCTATAGGCTGTCAATAGTTACCATGTATCTACGAGCGTATTTGCAGCGGTTTGGCCGCAATTCTAAATGCAAAGTTGCTGCCTTTATCCATCACTCACGTGCGCTGAGTTACTGTATGGTGTCCTGGAATTCATTGTAACGTTCGATATAGCAGCGTCACCATAGCATGTATGGGACGGTAATCACTCTGGCAAATCACTTTCTATCCGCGACCGGAAGTCGGACGCTGGCCTTTGGATATAGAGGCTGCGGTCAACCTACCCTAGCGACAGCTGGGCGTTTTATTTCAGTTCGTGTCGAATGATAAGATAATCACGCATCGCAAAACTGGCAGTGGCAGCACAGCAGTGTGGTATCATGCTGTTTTTTGAATAGCTCCGTGAAACATTGGTCGATTTTGATAATTTTTGGCCTGCGACATCAAGAAAAAACTTGACGCAAATGACTGTAGTTTTGGCCACTTTACCTTAATACTGTCGCTACGCTACCTTGTGAAATGCAGAAATCGTATTTTGGCCGTTTACAACAACGAATTCATGCTAAGTAGCGCACGCGTCGGCTTAGAAATGATCAACTGAATAGCGACAAACATATATGCAATTATCGTCTCTCAAAATCTATTAAAATTGTTGTCTAACGTTACATCATCTTTATTACACATGTGCTCAAAATGTCCTCCTCCAGCACGAACACAAGCGGTAGACGCTGACGCCACTCGCCAACAGCACGTTCAATAACTGCATGACTCATTCGCTGTTGATGCGTCACTTAAGTTCGTCGACGTACGATCTTAAAATAAAGACGAAGTAACAGATTTTTTAATGATTTTGTGGTCTATGCAATTTTCTGAGCCGACGCATGCGCTACCCAGTAAGCCTATGAATTCATTGTTGTAAACGGCTAAACTACGACTTTTGCATTTCACAAGATAGTTTCACGGAGCTATTCAAAATATAAAACTGACACCTTTTTATGGACTACGGTGTAGATTCTTGCATAGCTTATATTGCCGAGTTGAAATCTTAGTTTGCATTATTTTACTTTCTGAAACTTGTACGTCTGCTTTGATTTTTTCCATACATGCACAACAGTGAACACGTTGATCAAACAATTCGTCGTGAATAATGTATTAAACCAACTTATATCGCTCAAAATAATAATCTATGCATCATCTTATCTTCATCTTGTTCTTGGTCTTGACGTTTTGTCGACGAATAGGTTCATAAACTACACACTCTGGATAACAAAAAATATCTACGAGTTTTTACGCGCTACAGCTGTGTTAGCTATAACGCGTAATTGAGATCGTGTGTCTGTTTGTCGACTGTCTGTAACGAATGTAATGTGGCTTAGTCTCAAGAGAAAACTTTTTACACGAATAATTAGCCCTGTAAAAAGTAGGTCTAACCTAAGTGTGCAAAATTTGGGCGATGCAGCGCAAGAGGCACATTTTTTAAATTTTAAGGTTAAGTGGAGAAAAAAGTAAGACAAATGCGCGTTTTCAACCGAAAACTGGCCGTATCTCAAAAACAATATAGGGTCAATGTTGCTATTAATCGGTAATAGGAAGTCGCGTAAGCTATTTCACATGAGAAGACAAGAAATTTGAGCTAATGCTCGCGAGACGCGCGAAAGCCTATAGCAGTTCCGGTTCAGTAGTTTAGCTGAAAATTGGGGTATTTACGTTAAGTTAGTACACAAATACCAAATTCTCTATCTGTATCGCATAACGATAGTTCCGTGGCGCCACCTTGTGAATGATATAGACTTGTGTTGCAGCCCAAAATCTCCAAAAAATCCATAAAACCCCCTATTTTGGCGCTCAAGGTCATTCGGCACCAATCGAGAGCCAGTGTACGACTTCCTATTAGTGATTAATAGTAACTATAGGCCCTATCTCGCACCGTTACTGAGATACAGCGACTTATTGGCCAAAATCGCCAAATTTTGCCTAACCCCTCTCATTTAGCGCCCTCGTTCGGAGTGACCCCCTTCGAATTTATGGAAAAAAACTTTACGGTTCCTTAAACTAGAGTCTTCCAAGCAGCCGACGGTGAAGATTTGGTGATCTTAGCTTGCACCGTTTTTGACTGATCCACTCGTGTGACGGACGGACAGACGGACCGACAGAATTGCGATGGCTAAGACGCGCTGAAAGCAGTAGCTGCTTTTGCGCGTAAAGTCATTGACCTTGGATGATTTTGAAGGGCCGTTACGCATTATGCTATACCAATTGTGCGGTATTGTAGCCGAACGGTAAGTCGTATAGGGTCGGCGATTGTACCGTTGGATAGAGCGACGACGACTTCTTATAGACCGTCAATAGTTACCATGTCTCCATCTGCAGCGGTTTGGCCGTAATTTCAAGCGCGAGTCGCGCGACTTCTTGCATGTGCCCCATAGTTGAATTCGTTATTTAGGTTCTAAATTCACGACTTAACTTTGAACATAATTTGCCACCACTATGGGCCTACATCAGGTTTGGTGACGCAAAATACTTTCAAGTATTTTCTTTTTTGTTTGACGGATAATTCAATCACAGCACTTAGCCTTGAGCAAGGGGCGATCGCTGTGTTTACTTTGGGTCTTCCGGCAAACCGCTGTCTTGGTCTAATAGGCACCTAGTCTGCTGCTCCGGTTGTAGGCCTGCCAGTTTATAAAGTAATGTTTTTTTGGTCTCTTACTGACATCGTTTTGTTTTCATCACTGGACCAGTTTGGTTCTGGTTATAGGCTACTTCTTCGCTGTGATACTGGAGCCATTTCAGAACGCGAAAGTTATGGCCAAGTCACACCTACGGCTACGACGCCGACGGAACTCAACTCAAAGTTATGTTGAGTTTTGTTGCGTATCGGGACTTGTGAAAATTCCTGTTTTATCGCGATTTTTTTCTGATTAATCCAGTCATATTGGAGGGCGCTGCAGCCAAGCCTCAGTACACAGGTGCGGCGGAGACCGGTGCGACGAACGGCTGCAATATTATTTGAGCGGACAAACGAGAGAGAAAGAAACAGCCAGAGAGAGAGAGAGAGATAAAGAGAAGTCTGTGTTTTCAAAGTCTTTGACGACTGTGCGTGGCTGCTGCAGACTGAGCCCAGAGAATGCCAAGTGGCTGCTGCCATGTGCGTACTGCACTGCGCAGTAATGGCTGCTGCCGCAATGCAGTGGTTCGCTGGTTGCTTCAGTTCGCTGCATGGGTAAGGCCAGGGATTCATAGAAGGGCCTAGGTCTCCCTGGCTGGGCGCTCTGAGGCAAATCTCTCAACAGACCGACGGACGCACATACAGGGTGGGCCAAAAATGGCACAATGTTTTTATGCCAATAACTTTATCAAATATTAATCGATTTTCCAAATTATTTTTATTGTCGAAATTTTGTAGCAACACTATCACTAAAGATCCCACCACATCTCATATGTGTCGCTACACTACCTTGTGAAATGTGAGACATCGGCGACGACACTGATCTATTGCGTGATCAACGTTGATCAAGCCTGACCTGTAGCCTCCGATCAGCCCATACTTAAATCCGGTCAACTTTGCTGTTTCGGGGCCTTCAACAGATGGTATATCAACATCGACAATTCATGACAATCAACCAGCTGAAGCGGGCGATCGTCACTGAGTGAGGCAATCTGTCGCAGCGTTTGGTTGATCGCGCTATTGCTCAGCGGCGCAGCTGGCTTGGGTGCGTCGTCAAGCAGCAAGGCGAACACATTGAACATTTCATGTTAAAACTGCGAGATGTCAGTTACTTTAGGCAAAACTGAGACAGTAAGGGTCACTGTAAGTGCTAGCTACCTAGCCTTGTGTTTCCTGTGTGTCTGTTGCAACTACTATTGCGTGTCTTCTGCATTCTACCAAATAAATGATTTGATTTGAATAAACAGGTTGTTTCTTGTTGTTAATTTATTACAGTGTGCTGTTACAGATATCGTTTTGTTTTCAGTTGTTGCTTTCGAGACAGATATGCCACTAGGTAGTGTAGCGACACACTTGAGGTGTGGTGGGATCTTTAATGACAGTGTTACTACAAATTTTCTCTTGATTCCGACAGTAAAAAAATGAAAATCGGTTAACACTGGATGAAGTTATTGGCATATGACATTGTGCCATTTTGGGGTCCACCCTGTTCACTGCGGGTCTCGTCGTTGATGAGGCGCCGGTGATATCGACAGCGTTATGACCTACTGCACACGAACTAGCCTCGGCATAGGCCTATCTCTCGAGCAGGGGATCATTGGCACACACATAAGCTGCAAGGCGGCGAAAGAGCATGGCGAGCATGGTAGCGCAGCATATATAGGCTAATCAAGTGGGGTTCAAAGCCAGAACCCCTAGGGGCTCTGGTCCTGAATCTTGACAGAGGGTCTGAGGATCTGGAGATAAAAGCTTTTTGGCAATCATGTGCATAATTTCCGCGTCAGTACTTCGTGTGTGTGTTTTTTAAAATATGTGTATGATGTTCACATCATATGCTGCATCTGCTTTGTTGCCAACATGCTCCAAAGAACAATGTGTCCGCAATGGCCATGTAACTGGAAGGGGGCGTGGTCGGATTGGCCCCCTGGATACACCACTGCCGGGGGGGGGTGCAACTCCCGCATTATGATTTGAGCTGAGGGTTGTAACTTACGCATTCAAAAAGCACCAGAATTAAAATGAAATTTTACAGCATTGACATTATCGCTATCATTGCAATTAGGTTACTACAATAGGTTTGCCAAAATAACAGCTGATTTTTAAAGTTTGAAACTGCATACCAGTTGTTGAATAAAGGTGTTTATTTATAAGACAAAAATAGTACAATCGCAGAACAATCAAATCACTGCCTTAAATATAAAGGCCCGTACAGAGCGACGTAATTGATCTGAATTGGACTGATATAGTTTAGTTTTTGACGAACTGACCAATGGGCGAACCCATTGGTCACTGGTTGACGCGTACGTGCGCGTAGTCACGTGAACACCGACGCCGTTAGACGGTGCCTACTGTAACGCATTACTGCTTGCTCATTGGTCAGTTCGTCAAAGACTAAACCATGTGAGTTCAGTTACGTTGCTGTGTACGCGCCTTAAGGCAGTACATGGCCAAGGGCCACAATCAATCATATTTTGCGGGGGG
>Ga0209367_1013806_pt1 | contig 10342 bp, 6 predicted proteins | sample WorMetLIZISLAND2_FD_187412 | JGI IMG/M metagenome (GOLD analysis project Ga0209367, IMG submission 187412) | Marine gutless worms symbiont microbial communities from Max Planck institute for Marine Microbiology, Germany - Olavius geniculatus... ...
GTTATAGGCTCGCTCTCCACGCGCTCGCCATGCCCCCCCCCCTTTGCCAAATCCTAAATACGCCACTGTATCGCAATTATATTACATCATATAGACAAGGTTTACTAGATAAAGGGATTTTAATTATTCATGGCGTAGACCTACTTTGCGGTAGCAATGCAAGCTGAATATTCAGGGGATAGGGACGCGTTGTACAGTTGAAGACGATGACGTTGCCCCACGCTGAGCATAGCCTGCGCAGGCTGCACGGAATCATATTTGCGGCATAAAACTAGTAAATAAAGATGACGGTGATTTTCTTATTCTGAACAAAACCGGCGCTATAACAGCTGCGTTCGGATATGACAGATTTGTGAGACGAACTGCAACCGTGTCGCACCTGTCCGTCGTCATGTCAACGCTGCAAGGTGATGAGATGATGACTGAAACCACTACAGGTGAAACTGATGTGACGCCGTCGTCGTCAAGTGGTGCCGAATTGTATTTTGCGTATTTTGTTGTGGTTATTGGAGTTATAGGCACGTCGGCAAATGGGCTTGTTTTGTATGCGATGGTTGTCTCAAAACAACACAAGAAGCATGAGCTGATTTTCAACCAAAATGCCATTGATTTTTACACTTGTCTGTTTCTGGTCATAATATACGGATTGAGATGTTTCAACATATATTACACCGGATCTTTTGGCTACTGGCTTTGTATGTTGATCGCAAATCGAATCCTTTTGCATTGTGGGCTCCATGCTTCTTGGATCAATCTTATATTCATCTCAGTCGAACGTTATCTAAAAGTTGCAGTGTTGAATAAAATAGACAAAAAATATACCGGTACTGGAGAAAAGGTAAAATCAAAAGTTTACTTGAGTAAAAGTAAAAGTAACTTAAATTAAAAATGCTTAAATAAGTGTGAACATTAGGCTACTCAAGTAGACATGTAGACAATCTGTAAAAACTAACCATAATAGATTGCGTTTTGTGTCATAGACCTATCCATAACCTGCGTGCTTTTTGTCTCTGTTTACACAGAAATAACATGCAGGGCTGTGCAGGAACGCTATCTAAAAGTTGTCCATCATGTCTGGAGTAAGCAACATCTGCGCAAGTGGATGACATACACAACAATAGCAATCCCATGGATCAGCGGCTTAATACACGAAATGGCTTTCACTTTGGCGTTTAAAACAACCGCTTTGATCGACGGCGGTTGCTATGGATTCGAGACCATGAGTGCCAGCGCCAGCGTCGCCTTCTTCATCTATACTTTCTTTTTTACTTATGTCTTTGTAATAGCGATCGTTATCTTCTGCTATGCGAAAATTCTGTTGGTTATTCGCCGTCAGGCACGCGTAATGGCCAGCCATAGTGCGGGCGGCGATGGATTAAATGCCACGCAAGCGCAGAAAAATAAGACGGAGGCCAACGTGATCAAAACAATGATTTTTGTCTGCGTATTTTACGCCATAACGTGGCTGCCTGAAAAGATTTATGTCCTCCTCATCGGTCAAAAGCTGAATAAAAATGTAATGGAAATTGGCCACTACGTGGGACTGTTTATGGGGTGTTTCTACATCGCCGCCAACCCTTTCATTTACGCCATCAAGTTTGATCCGGTTAGACGTATCCTGAAAGGTTTGATTTTGTGTAAAAAGATGCCAGTGGATGTGACTTGATACGATATCGCCAGGGCTAAAAAACGCAAGTTTTGGGGAACAGCTTATAAGGTTTACAGTATTTTATTTTAATAAGTAGCCTATTTCAAACGTTTGTTTTAGTTCCAAAGGTCATGTTAATAAAAATACGCTTTTGTGTACTAAGAAAATGGGACACAAGTTTTAAGCTTACTAAGATCATCTTAGATCCACCGTTTTTCGTGTGAGATCGTTTATATTGAGTGAATGACGTGACGACAGAACCAAAATATCACCGTTATTATATGAAATTAAATTTGGATTTTAAATGACTTAAAAGTTTTGGACCAATTTGCCAGCCCTGAGCCACCGAATGTAACCAGATTGACGTGCAGGTTGCGTTGTTTTACCGAAGGAAAATATTTTGTATACAATAGCGTAGACTTTTGAAGTTTTTGTCGTGAATTGTTGGTTTTGCAGTTTGCACAGTCGCTGTGACTCTCTAGATCCAAAGACATCGCAAACACAGTTAGTTGCAGTAATAGTTGCACCCTCTGCAGCTAAAGACGTCTTTTGTGCTCTTTGTCTCTTTTGTGTTCTTTGTCTTGACAACAAAACTATTGTTTTTACTATAACAATGAATCACCTTCGTAGTGGTTTTACTATGATTGCACTATAAAGGAATGCTGTGTCGTTTTGCACTATTTGCATCAGTTGCAGCTAATAAGTCCTTGCGTGAAGTAGACTGAATCTTATAGGTCTATTAATTGTTTTCGCCAACGGCAATGTATGTTACGCAATATACGGAATTTATATATATTTTGTTGGTTTGCTAGCAGGACTAGACACAAAGTTACAGGCGAACCTAACCAAAATTTTCAGAAAAATCTGAGCTACACCCAGCTCGAAAAAGCAAAATTTTGGTGGTGATCCGGATCGGCATCTGGATCCGGAACCGGATTTTCGGATTCTATACGAATGAGAGATAAATTTTAGTTTGTTAGCAAGATTACACATAATCTACCGGCGACTATGGCTAAAATGCTCAAGGAAGGTTGGCATTGGGCAAACTATAAATTGTTTAGATTTTGACTGTGCTGTCACCTAGAAAACACAACACAAATTGGCACTGTGTTGGTGCAGATTTGCAGTCGCTGCCCTTTTGCAGTGTAGTTGATTTTAAAATGTTTGCCCAGAAGTATTATTATCACCGTTCTTATTATTTATCACACTTTCGTTTTTTTCTAACCTTAAAATTTCTTCTTTCTCTCAAATCATACCCTGCAAAATTTAATGCGCAGTCTTTAACCAATTATAGCTGTGTTCGGATATGACAGATTCGTGAGAAAAACTGCAACCGTGTCGCACCTGTCCGTCGTCATGACAACGCAGCAAGGTGATGAGATGATGAGTCAAACTACTACAGGTGAAACTGATGTGACGTCATCGTGGTCGAGCGTTGCCGAACTGTTTTATGATTATTTACTTTTAGTCACTGCTGTTATAGGCACGGCGGCCAATGGGCTTGTAATCTACGCTCTGGTTGCGTCAGAACAGCACAAAAAACACGAGCTGATTGTCAATCAAAATGCCATTGATCTTTACACTTGTTTAGTTTTGGTCATAATTTACGGATTGAAATGTTTCAACATATATTATACTGGATCTTTCGGCTACTGGCTTTGTATGCTGTTGTTCAATCAGAGCCTTTTATTTTGCGGATTCTACGCTTCTTGGATCAATCTTGTATTCGTCACCATCGAGCGCTATCTAATAGTTGTCCATCACGTCTGGAGTAAGAAACATCTGCACAAGTGGATGACATACGTAACAATAGCAATTCCATGGATCTGCGGATTTATCAACGAAATGGCTTTTACGTTGGCTTTTAAGACAAGCGCCGTGGTCGACGGCATTTGCTATGGATTTGTAATCATGAGTCCTAGCGCCAGCTTTGCCTACTTCATCTATAACTTTTTCTTTACTTACGTCTTTGTGATCGCGATTGTCATCTTATGTTATGCGAAAATTCTGCTGGTCATTCGTCGCCAGGCACGCGTAATGGCCAGCCATAGTGCCGACGACGGTGGATTAAATGCCGCGCAGGCTAAGAAAAATAAGATGCAAGTCAACGTGATCAAGACAATGATACTTGTTTGTGCATTCTACGCTATAACGTGGCTGCCTGAGAAGATCTTTGCTATACTTATTGGCCATAAACTAAACAAAAATATAATGGTTATTAGCCACTACGTAGCACTGTATATGGCATGTTTCTACATCTGCACCAACCCCTTTATTTACGCGATAAAGTTTGATCCAGTTAGACGCATTCTAAAAGGTCTGCTCATGTGCAAGGAGGTGGCAGCAGACGACAGCGTGCAAGTGACTTGATACTTGATACGTCAAGGCTAAAAAAATAGGTTTGAAAAAACGTTATTTAATTTTTTGCAAAAATTCAACTGCGTTTTAAAGGTGTTTCAAAAGTGTTCTAACTTTTAGTGTACGAAGAATATGAGACACAAATGACAAATTACTTCGCTTTTGTTGAGTGAGTGACATGACGTCAGAACTCAAAAATTACGATTATAATATAAAATCACACTTAGATTGTCTTACAGATAGCCCAACAAATAAAACCGTAAAAAACCAAACATCAAATCCTTGCGGTTTATAAAGTTGTTTTAACAATTATAAAACTATTTTTAGACAAAATTTCAAGCCACGTGTGCAGCTGTAACACGCAATCGTGTAACTAGTTATGTAGTATTATACTGTAGTGTACTAGTTAGACTGACATGCAAGTTGCTTTGCGTTACCGAAGAAAAACAATATTTTGTCTAAAGTACTGTGTACGTTTTGTTCGCTGTTGTGAACTGACGGTTTTGCACAGTCTCTGGGAGTCTTTTGATCCAAAGACAACACACGAGCATTTACAACAATAGTTGCTCTCTCTGCAGCTATAGTGGTGTTTTGTGCTATGCGTTCTGTTTGACTGTTGTTATTAAGTAAGGTAGTTGCACCGTTTTTGTAGCGGTCTAACTATGATTGTAATAAAAAATATTATTGTTTGCAACTGTTTGTTTGCAGCTCTTAATAATAGCTCCTCGCGTTGGGTAGGGTAGGCCTATATTATTACTTCCGCCAACGGCGAGGTAATTATGCGACATCAGGGCGGCGTTTACTTAATATTATTGTTGGTTTGTAGCAGAATTAGGCCCCTACCTACTTCGATAAGATTAACCGAAAATGCCAGAAAAATTAGGCTAGGCCAAATTCAAAAGTACAAGATTTTAGTAGTAATCCGAATCCGCATTCTAGATCCAGAACCGGATTTTTGAATTCTTCAGGTGCCTTGCGACATAGGATTTTAGTTTGCTAGCAGGATTACGGAAAAAAAACTTAAAAACGGATTTGGCTAAAATTTTCAATGAAGGCTAAACACGTAATTAGAATGATTTTGGTGGTGCTGTCACCTATCAAACACAACAAAAAGTTGACATAGCGTTGGTGAAGGTTTATTTATTTGATTTTAAAATGATAGTGTCTTGCTGTTAGGCTTTGCTTGTTGCGTTGTTTGTTCTGCACATAGCTTTAGCATATATTTTGGTGTTTATTTGTGAATAATTGTGATGTGATTTTGCTTTCTGATTAATATAGCCTCGACAAATGTTCTATTGCTTCGTCATGGTTTTGTCGATACAATTATTTCAAGAGGTCAACTCTTGCTTTCTAGTCGTAGTGAAGGACTAGTGTAATGAATATTTTGTACTGTTTAGTAGCTTGCAAAATATTGACATCGACAGCAGAAATATTATTTTTTTTTATTTTCCACCTTAGCTGTAGATCTAGCCAGGACAGAAAATAATAATAACTCCCACACGACGTCACCACACGCCACATTTTGACGTTTTCTTGACATTGTTGTTATTTCGTACAGCTATGGACTTTTGGCGACAATACGCTGTACAAATTGATGCAAACTTACTTACTTAAGAACCAATCACGGGACGTGTGCAATACAGTTGCTTACAGCGCATGACCAAAGAGTGGCGTGACCGCCGTCAGCGGCGCAAACTCAATAATTCTTGGCTTAAATCACATTCAAGCAATGGCTAACCGCTAATGGCGTCTTCGGGCATATAGAGGCGTAGACAAGCAAGAGCAGCTAGGGGATCCAACCCCCTCCTCTTATCCTCTAGACAAGATAAGCACACGTTTAAACTTCGCTGGTCAGTTGATTCTCAAAAAAATAATTCAGGTTGTTGCTACAAGATCTCATATTTTAAAGGTATAAAATGCGAAATTTGATTTCGGCTAAAACTCCGCCCCAGATCCAAACCGAGAAAAAATGTGGCGCAAAATTCGCATTTTGTTTCCCACTTTTCACTTAAACAGATTTTGCGCTTTCGCATTTCACAGTTAGCACAGCTGCTGATGTCGGACTGGATATGATAACAGAGATGATAGATGTCGGTAAACAATGTCATGATAGCTGCAGCACCAGTGCATAGGGTGCGTCGCCAACATATAGCCAGATCGCTGCGTCGGTCGGTCACTTCGCTCTGAAAACTAACGTTTACGGGCGGAATAAAATAAATAGCCACAATACCGCACGATTGGCACATCATAGTGCGTTATGACCCTTTAAGTTCAAGGTCATCCATGGTTACTGATAGCATGACACTGATGCCAGTACCAGGCTCGCCATGGATATGAAATTTGCCATCCATATCCATATCCACAGAGATTGAAAACATCTGCAGTTTAATGTTTTTTATCCATGTTTTTATAATGTTTTTTTAAATAAAAGTTTAAAAACATGTTTTTTTATGTTTTTATTTGCAAGTCAATGTTTTTAACATCCATGGCATAGGCCTATCTGTCACCATAGGTGTAATTTTTTTAAAAAAATTTTCCTGCTACGTTTTTACGTTTATTTAATTTTTTAACGTTTATTGTTATTTTTAAAAGTTTATTAAATATATGTAACCAATAACTTTGAAAAACACTTTTAAAACCACAGACATGAAAAATGGTAGCATAGGTTTCGTAGTTAGTCTGGTGATACTTAATCTTATGACCACACAGTTAAATTAAAATTTACCCCCCCCTCCTTCCTCTAGTTCTAACTATACTGCATTTAGAGCATTTGGCATTAGGAAAAGGTTAAATAAATGAGACCTAACGTTTTTGTTCAACGTTTATAAACGTCTTTTTTTATTTTTGTCACGTCTTTAATTTTTTTTCGGCAACGTTTTTTCACATCTAGGCTTATGTCTGTCACTATCGCTCGCAATGTAGGCCTACAGCCATGGTGAAAAAATATTTAGGCCTAAGTCTGTGCATGACTTCGTCGATAGCTTTATTATAAACTCGCTTAAATAATTATTCATCCAACTGAGTCCGCAGTCCTTTTGTCGTCGTCGGTGCCCTATTCGCTGCAGGTGCGAACATCGGCGGCACGGCAGACCAAGCAACTCCAAGAGCTGTGCGATTGCGATCCTTTGTCGATTGCAGCAACCATTCTACTGAGAGATGAGTCCACGAGGTACACCACGCCCTCCGATGTCTATCCATTGTGTTCGAGTGCCTTTTAGGCACTACCTTTTGTGGTAGGTCTACATTAGCCTATTTTCTCCGAGATTTGTTTTCCCTTCGCAAATCTGACATAATGCGGCTGCTATTGGCCAGGGGCGTTGTCGGTTAATGGAAATTTACCATCATTCGCATTTATGCCACTTTAGTACGTTTATGTACAATTGCTTATTAACTGCGTTGGGATGAAACTTTAGATAAAAAAATTAGTAGTTTCATAGTTGCACTTTTAAAAATCGTATAAGCTATGCTATTCTTGACTATCAAAAAACACCAAATATATAGCCCAGAAACTTGCTATAAGTAATTTAGTCCAAAAACATTCTTTAATTCATTGCAGCAGTGAATAATAAAAACAAACGCTACTTAACAGTCAGTAGCAACCTGCATTAATTAGTGTGACTACTGTGAAAATAGGCTTACGTTAAGAGTACTGTAGTAAGTCGTAATAGCATGTCGAAATTCACAAAGACTTTTTCGTCAGGACCAAGACCAAGACATCACTGCTGTACACTCCAATTTTAAGCACGCGATCGTTGTGATCGGGCCGTGGAAATGCCATTTTGTGTCAAAATATGTTTCAATCGATCGCTTTTTTCTACACCGTGCTGAGATTATTGCGCTGACGTGACGTCAAACTGCCCGACATCGTCATGAAAATAATAATCTTCGCTGCATGCATTCCCGGGTTAGAGCGGTCGACCGCCAGTCGCGGTTACGGAATTCGATTTCGTCGACCGACGGAATGAACTTTTCATTCCGCAGTGCAAGATAGTCGCAATTCGCAAAAGAAGCCGCGACGACGACGTCTCACGAAATTGAGTTGAGTTTTTTTTGCGCCGATGGCTGATCTCTGCCGTCCCACCCGTCCTGTCCACAGCAGAATTATCAGCAGAGTAGTGCAGGTTTAAAAAACTGAGTGGGGGCATAAGATTGCAATTTTCCGACAAAAAAAACTTCAAATTTCTGACAGAAAAAAATACGGGTGCTCAAAATTTAAACCTTGCTCTTAACTTTTCCTGAAATGAGAGATTTTCAACCCAAAAGTGTGCATTTCTAAAGAAAAATTTTTATTAATACTGTCGCATTAACGAGTGCACAAGCTTCTGTTGTGTTCGCCAAATATAGTAGGCTAATAATAAAAATTGCGCCATTGCCAATTGTAGCTATGCAGTTGTGTGGCGATTAAGTCTATAAGACATTTTCAGCCAGACACATTATCTGGGGTCTTAATGCGTCCAAACTCCAAAGTACGCACTTTCGGTAGGGGCTCCGTTCAAACCCGTCTAGGGGAGCTCAGCTAACAGAGCTCCCCAGACCCTGTAGCTGCACCTGGAAAAGCCAAGGGGACACACTGCCTCTCTCCAAGAACCTCTCCTCCAATATCGGTCTACGGCCTTGAATTTTGGCCAATCACTCTCTACATGAACCAGGCCCGTAGAGAGAGTGGGGTAGGAGCAGTAATCTACCTCGGGTCCGCTACGTTTAGAAGCCCCGCCGTCGCCCAGAAATATAAAGTACGTCACGCATCAATTTGACAACAAAAATTCAGAAATTTTCTTCCCGGACGTGCCCCTCGAAAATGTTTGGGGCGCCAGAAAGTTTTCCCAGGCCCAGCTGCAGTGGCTGTCGACGGGCCTGACAGAAACAGTTAAAATACAGACAGTGAGTAAGTTGGCTATCTCGCAACTTCAGAAAATGGATAAGCGCCTGTCCGTTAATGCGGCATTGTGAATTGCAGGCAGGACGTACTGCTGAGATTAATTTGTTTATCGAAGACAGACACAGATGCGAATAAAGACAAGGACAGACTAGTGATTATAGTGATCAGGCGTGCTGGCCACGTTTACATGAACCAGTGACGGATCTAGAGACAATTAAGGGGGGAAAGGCAAGAGGCTCAGACCCCCATCTCCCCACACGAGAGATAAACACATGCTCAAACTGCACCAACTTTGCCAATGTGGTCAGTTGATTCTCGGGAAAAAAATGAAATTGTTGCCGCCAAATATCATATTTTAAAGTTATATCGCACCGAAATAAATTTCGGCTGGGACGCCACTGAGAAAGATCACCGCGCAACCCCAGGCCTTCTAGCTGGATTTTAAAGGTCTTACTTTTAAAAGGAAAAAGGGAAGACTAGAAAAAAGGAGGAAAAAGTGGAAACGCAAGAATAAAAGAAAGAAAAAGAAAAAATGGAGAAAAGGGGACAAAATTAAAAAAATAAAAGAACGCACAATAGAGAAGCGCAACCTCAAGCAACACAGAAATAAAATCATCACAACACGTTGAAAGCTAACAAAAATCATTATTACAGTATAAATTCGTAGTTCTCTCGGTAACGAAAATTGTTGTAAGACGAAAGATAGAGAGAAAAGCAAGAAACATGCTCCAGTAAGTAGGCCTCTAAGCATAAAATTGTGAACCGCACGTAATTGATAATTGATGAATGATTATCATCAGCATGGTTTAGTGCCCATTTTTAAACGCAATTTACCAAACGCAACAATAACGTATTTCAGCAACAGTTGTAAAACTCTGTAAACGGAGCTTCTTAAAAAGTGCCTAGATGTGGGGATGCGCGACCCCCCCAAAAGTAAAAAATGACTCCCTCCTGCGTCCCACTATGTATGTACATTATAGGCCTACATCTCCAGCCGGCGCTGAATCTAATGAAGCACTCTGCGTGCGTATAGGCCTATACGTCCTGTATAATTCGGTATACAGTAACATCATTGTAACATCACGCTCATCAATCAGTTTACGCACACGGTAGCCCACTCTGCTGTGCTAGGCTTATATTGAGATAAAGGTAGGGCCTACATGAGTGGACGGGTTAAGCGCCAGTCCGTTTTTCCTCAGGAGTTTCAGAGCGATTGAACAAGCAATCTACTAAAGGGGATGTCAAACGAACGACAAAATCGGCCGAACTTTTTTTGTTTCTGAACTTTAATCCACAAAATTTTGGGGGTTTGTAGCCCTTCCCTTGGGCTTTCCAAAAACGTCAAATATGTCTCCCAAATAGACTCCCGGCCCATGTTGATTTTTCCTCTCTCGTTAGGTTCAAGGCTTTTCTTAATCGTACTGATTTGTCTAATTTTCTGTTATATTGTGTTGATT
>Ga0209367_1013807_pt1 | contig 10342 bp, 10 predicted proteins | sample WorMetLIZISLAND2_FD_187412 | JGI IMG/M metagenome (GOLD analysis project Ga0209367, IMG submission 187412) | Marine gutless worms symbiont microbial communities from Max Planck institute for Marine Microbiology, Germany - Olavius geniculatus... ...
CTTCAGCACTAAGTAGTTGACATTGACTGTCTTGAGTCTTGACTTAGTGTAGTAAATATTCGTTGTTCTAAAATTTCTTCGTTTGCATTAGCGCAGCACCTCGAAATAACGTCTGTGTGGTCCGTGAATTTCCGAAACGCTTTCCGTAAATTTTCCGTGACATTTGACACATTTTAAAAATTCTGCCGTGAAATCATGCATTTTTTCCCGTGAATTCGGTTGGTCCCTATACACTACGTGTCTGCCAGTTGGCGGTTGCATCACGTTATCACAGTCAATGTTATTTGGTGTATTCTGTTGTGTAGAAATATCGTGCAGTTATTGTCACTGCACGAATATTATCACGTTGCGTTCTGATAACTTTGTAGACGAATTCTGTATCATTCTTGTATTATCGCCGATTTATTATTTTCTCTGCCAAAGAAGTTAGAGGCCTTTGTAGTAAAAGTGGATTTGGGCGAATATTTTCGGATGGATTGGGCATTTGCCTAGAGTGAACAGTGAAGTAGCTAGATTTTAATGGTGATTTTTGTAGATTTTGGACGTTTCAGAATTCTTTATATCTAACAGATATATTTAAGACCGAAGTCTTAGGCCAAACTGGTCTAAGTCTTTTCAAAAATTTATCTCGCTCACTGTTTTTTGCTGTTTTTTATCGTGTAGGTCTACTTTGATGTGTTTGTGTTATTGAAAACAAAACTAGTGGTTGATGATATTGCAATGATTACTGTGACAATGTGCGCGGGTGTATATTTGTGCGTGTATTACATGCAGAGGATGGTGGTAAGTTGACTGAGTAGCTTATGACATATGTATGACATTTTTACTGATCACTTTACAGTTACGCAAACAAACAGACGGACAGACAGTGAAAGACACAAACACATAATATAAGTCTGATCACCGCGTCACTCAATTTCAGTTCAGTGCCACATTACAGACCAAGCTTCACATAATTCGATCTGCGGTGAATTTGTAGTTCACAATCTTGTATCAAGTTATGTTTGCTGTTTGCTTCAGCTAATATGCCAAACCTCAAGTGTAAAACTATTGCTATTGCTCTTTAGCACTTGATCGATTTTTTCATAGTTCACTTCATATCTTAGTTCACTCACAAATGCGTGGGCTACATTCATCTTTCACAACGTACGTTATATTGATACATCTGTTGGCAGAGTTTGCTTATATTCAATCTAAGCGCAAACTCTATTACATCCGTTTGTTGTGGACTTGTATCACTTGTTGAAGACTTTCCACGTTGTGGTGCATTTGTTGTGCAGCATGTTGTACAGCAAGTTGTACGAGAAATCCGTGAAAAACCGAACTAAGTGGAGTTTGTGGTTGGGTCCGTACTAGGCTGAACACTTTAAGTAATAATTGTCATAATGCCTAATGGTGCATTCGTGCGTGCATTCACATCTGGTGGTCGTTTACACGAAACACGACATTTTATGCTTCGCAACCGTTAGTAAGAACACTTTGAACGTTCGAGCTCTGTATAACTGTGTTCATTATATTGCGTTTGGTTTTTGCTTTCTTGTGTTGCATTTTTGGGTTTTGTAAGGCCTGTACATGTTTTATTGGTGTGAGCATGTGCATTCGACACTGTTCAATAAACTGCTTACTTACTTACTTAGGCAGTGTTGGAGACAGTGTATTTTTATGACTTATTTTGCTGCTCCAGGTCAGAGATGTGGAACAGTCTTCCTAACTGGAAATTATCTGCGACAATCTGACATTGACTTCGAACAGTTTAAAGACAATTTTTGTTCGGACATTGAGAACGAGGTGCATTGTGACTTTAGGTCTACCATTAAATCGTGACTTCCGACTTTTCTCACTGAGAGTGTAAGGCAAAAAAATTGTGACAGCGCCTCTTGAAACGGTTGCCTGTATAACTCTGTCGTTTTCCAGTGCTGGCTGGCTACCAGCAACATCGTGGATTAAGGAAATTGGTGAGCGGAGCAAGAAGTTGCAGTTTTCTTGACAGGCAGCTGCAAATTTTCGATGATGATAGGTGCTAAAAATTTTAATTTTGCTCTTAAATTTTTTTGGAAGTTAAAAATTTTCAGTTCCATATTTAGTACTTTTGGATGCGATTTTTAAGAAGAAGAAAATTTATCGACAGGCTAACATTTAGAAAGGGGAGCATTTGTCCCCTTGTTTCTTTACCTACGGCGATACAATTGGCTGGTTACTGTGCTGGGGTGGTAAACATAACAACGTCGTAGGTTAGTTTGGAAGTAAGGCCAACGTCGTGACTAATTATTTCCAAACTAGCAAGTTATGTCCGACCGCATGCAAAATGCTGTCGTATTTATTCATATATTCATCTGAAAATAGTTGACATTTTGCAACGATTTTACACAATATGCAGTGATATACGTAAAAGTTACAATAGCTGTAAGTAATGAACTTCTTTAAACGATGCTGTGATTATAAAACGAAAGCGACTAGCGCTATATCTGGCGTAAATCGATTGTAATTTGGAAGTAAAATTACGACGGACTTGGTAGTGGCGTGTTTGGCCGGTAGATAACAAGCACGGAGGAGATGCGTCACAACGTCGAAGTGTTGCAGCGAATGACTGACAACCTGGACGCCGCTCGGCTCTATGTCGAGTCCATCAACCGCGAGGAAGCTCTGCTGGACTTCGACGAGACCCAGTTCCCCTTGCTGCAGACCATGTTCCAGACCAAAGACCCGTACGACAAGCTCTGGACGACTGCGCTCAACTTCACCATCAAGAACGAGGAATGGATGCACGGTATACCTTGCAGTACTTTCAACTGACTGCTTTAGTTTTGTGATTTTGTGATTAAATGATTGATTTGCATTCGCAGCATAATTCTAGTGCCAACAGGATTATACTGGCAAAGATATTATGTTGTTGTTTATGTACGCTGAAGTAGAATACGTTAAAATGCATGTATTAGGCCTACGTACTCAGAGAAAACTGAACGTAGAAAAATCTTACGCGAATCTTATGTACTGTTGTTTAGCTGTCTCTGTTTAAGTGTTTTTTATATAGTTGTATAGTATTGCTTCCTGGCTCGTTATTATCGTTTTTGTGCGTGTCTATTTACAGTTTGCTGTACCAATAAATAGAATAAGTCTACGTAACCTATCCCATTCTCGAACGTAGTATTCGTTCGTTATGTTTGTATGATGATGATGTTCAGGTCCGTTTCAGCAGCTGAACGCCGAGTCGATTGAGCAGGAGGTGGGAGACATGTTCCGCACGATGTACAAACTGACCAAAGTCTTCTCTGACCAACCAGGACCTCGCAACGTCACTGACAGATTGCGCAGTAAGATTGAGAAGTTCCGACTCCATCAGCCGCTGCTTAACATCATCTGTAATCCCGGCATACGTGATCGACACTGGGAACAGGTGATGATGAATTTTTCGTCTACCTCGACTTATCACATTATCAGTGCAGGGTCGTCTAGCGATTATTTGTGTAATCATGTTAATTATGCGATAAATTATTTTGATGGCACGTTGATTGTGATTTTAGCGCACATTGTTGGATTAAGGTGAGTGGCTGCATTTTTTTGTATTCTCCGAGTTTCGGCATTTTTCAGTGCTGTAATATTGATCCATACCGACCCCCAGTTGACTCGAGGAGACCGGCTGGGCGTCCAAGAACAACCTGGCTCCGAACAGTTGATGAAGACGTCTAGCCCCAGTCCCAGAACTTTCAAGTTCACACTGCCTGGAGGAAGGCCAAGGATAGGGACGTTTGTCGCCAAGTGATCAGCACCGCTGTGCTCTGAGCCTCTGAGGAGTTCGCCATCAAGAAGAAGACTTTTAGTCCGCTGATATGTTTTTGGTTCTTTATTTTTGTCGTGCATTTTCAATTGCCTTATCAAAAACAGTACCTTGGAAAACATACAATTTACTCTTTTTACTTTTTTATGCGCAAAAGCAGCTACTGCTTTCAGCGCGTCTTAGCCATCGCAATTCTGTCCGTCCGTCTGTCTGTCACACGGGTGGATCAGTCAAAAGCGGTGCAAGCTAGAATCACCAAATCTTCACCGTCGGCTGCTTGGAAGACTCTAATTTCAGAAATCGTAAAGCTTTTCCATACATTCGAAGTGGGGTCACCCTGAACGAAGGCGCTAAATGAGAGGTTGGTGGGCAAAATTTGCGATGTTTTGCAATTAGTCGCTGTATCTCAGTAACGGTGCGAGATAGGGCCTAGGTTACTATTAATCACTAATAGGAAGTACACTGACTCTCAATTGGCGCCGAATTCAATGACCTTGAATGACCTTGAACGCCAAAATAGGGGGTTTTATAGATTTTTTTGGCGATTTCAGGCTGCGACACAAGCCTATATCATTCACAAAGTGGCGCCACGTACGAAACTATCGTTATGGGATCTGGATAGAGAATTTGGTATTTGTAAATTAACTTAGCGTGAACACCCCAATTTTCAGCTAAACCACTGAACCGGAACTGCTATAGGCTTTTGCGCTTCTTGTGAGCATTAGTTCAAATTTCTTGTTTACTTTTTAGCATTCGTATTTTCCTGCAGTACGATTTACAAAATGTCGCAAAATCCGTTAGCGGAATAGGTCGACTTTATTTAGAAAGATGATATGGCAGTGATGCGGTGTTATTCGTGCGACAGATGAGCGAAGTGGTTGGCTTTGAACTGAAGCCAACTCAAGAAACGAACCTGAGTCAGATGATTGAGTATGGACTGAGCAAACACCTGGACAAGTAAGATTCACCTGACGGCTTGTTAGCCAAACAAATATGAATACAATTTTTCTCTGTTATTTCACACACCATGCAGCAGTCAACTTTAACTTTAAGACGATCATAGGGCATAATCTTATGGAAAACTAAACGCAGAAAAGTCTTAAGTGATGAGTGCGATTGTCGTCAAAAATCTCTTGTACTGTTGTCTTAGCTTTATCTACAGAGTGGGCCGTAAAAAACCGTCCGCCTACATGTCAGCTAATTGTGTCTTCCAAAAGTATTGTACATTTAAAGTGAATAACGCACGTTGAAATATAATCAATTCTGCATAACATGTGCAAATTTCGTGCAAATATTTTCAGTAATTTTGTAATCTGATATAATAGATGAAAGCAACCCAACTCTACAGGAAACACAATGGGCAAAACTGTGTAACGTCATTTAATGTACGAGGATAAAGCGTCGATCAAACTCGTTCGCCAACAAAAGGGATGGGGCGCTAAATGCATTTGTAAAGAGTTTCCTACCAAGAACTGGGCGGTCAGTTCTGTTAAAGATCTTCTGCAAAAAATTGACAAGATGAACTCGATTTCTCGAAAGGTCGGCAGTGGACGGAAGCGAACTGTCCGAACAACACAGAATATCGAGTGTGTAGCAGAGCTGATATGCAGCCAGGAAGGCAACCCTGGGTCCAGCAATATTCCGAGAGATTCAGAAGGGCACAGTGAACAGTTGTTTACTTGACTGTCTTGTTGTTGTATGAAGTTTTCGCTGTTTTACTTAGACATACACGCAAGCACGTATTTCATTTGTGTTTCACCATTGTGATATAATACAATTGGGGTGCTTTGATTCTATCGTATTATTTGTTAATAACATTTTAACATACTCATTAGGTTTTGACATCAATATGTGCAGAACAGACTAGCAATTTATATGGTGTGTTATTTTGTCCATATAAACAAATGCAGTAGCATTTTAAGCAGAATAATATAGGGGACAGTTTTTTATGGCCAACTCTGTATTTAAGTCTACATTAAGTGATTCTTGTATGTATAAAATTGGGTGGGCAAACAAGAATTGCAAGTCGTTCTGCTGTTTTTTTTTGTTTGACTGTGAGCGTGCTACGAATGCATATGGCAGACTGGAAGGAATCTCGGCGGCGGCGTCCAAAGAATATTTACTGGAGAAGAATCTGAAGAAGATGAAGACCGAATGGACGGACATGTGCTTCGAGTTTGTGCAATATCGTGACTCGGTGAGCAGCTCTGTTGCAATTATTTCATTTGTAATAGTAGTAATAAATTTTATGAAACAGTAATAATCTTTTTGTTTTAGAGGCTGTCTGTGACTTTGCAAAGGGAAGATTGCGTTTCGTTCTTAGGCACTTTATCATGTTGCAGTCATTTACACAATTCTGTTAGTTTTCAAGGCTGCAGCGGTGTGATTGATATGTGGCGAACAGTAATAATAGCTAGAAAATATATTGGCTTACCCAGTTCTGGCATATTATACAGCCATCTGCGTGGAGCTGTACAATCTGAACTGTAGCCTTAACTTTAACCCTAGCTGTGACTTTTGACTTTTTAAGCTGAGAATTCACACACCGGTTACTTCTGCCTTGTGGAAACGTTCACGCCAATTTTGTTTGTCCAATGCGTTTTTGTTATTGAGTTATGAGCCCGTATGGGACAAACGGACAAACAGATAAACGGACAGTCAAGACCCCTAATGCGGCTTATTAGTCTGCTGTAATGCAATATGACTGCAGTCTGTCGTTAAGTACTGGTTCGTCGTAGCTTTTTGGAAAAAAAACAGCGCATTATCTTAGCGTACTTTAGAGCATGTCTGAAAGTAGACATAAGTACTATTTGCTGACTGTTTTTGGCAAATTTTGCCATGACTTGATTTATTTCTGTTCGTTTTTTGTTCGATTGTAAACTATAGTGTAATATGTTGTTTGTATTATAACCGCACGCAGCGTGACAACTGGCAGCCAAAGGTTACTGTTTTATTTATTTCCTTATACTTGCATGGTAGTTAATGATGACACTGTGTACTTGTCTGTTGAACTCACGTTTCACTGCTCGTCGCTGTGTTTGTTTATCTGTCTGCGTGTGTAAAGGTGTGTATGTCTGTAACACGTAATGTTTTTCCCGGTTTACGAGTCCTTCGAGGCAGCGCTGATCTCTGTTACTCTATAGCTTTCAGCCAGACATACCACTGCCATACCACAGATATGGGGCTAGTGCATCGCGCAATGTTCGTGTTCGCGTGTCAGCTTTCGCTGGTACTTACTGCACTTAAGGATGGCCAGGCTGAGTCAATCTGGGGTGGCGGAGATAATTTACCCGTTTGCTTACGGTCACCCATCCTAGTACTAACCGGGCTCGGCGTGGAGTAACTTTATTAATCTAGACGAACGCGTTGGCTACTGCAGTAACTGCACCAAGCCAGCATACAAACTTTGCAGTTTAGACTAAAATCACTAAATGTTGTATCTGTTATGTTTTTCGGTTACTTACATTTTTTGGTGTTTTTGTATTACATTGAATTCTCTGTTGTCGATAATGTTGATACTGTACTTAAATTGTCTTAATTATTAATAGCTTCCTGGCCAAAGTGGACAATTTAATATCTTTTTGTTTAATCATATAATGTCAGTTTCGACTAACCAAATGAATAACGTTTGTATTCAATATTATGACCGTATCAAATCATGCGGTACCGTTCAACGCAACTGAACTGAACTGAGATTTTATTTTAGTTTATTTCACTTCATTTCTATCACTTTTACTGAACTGTGGTATTGTGTTAGCAGTGACATCAATACTGGTCAGTTTGATTGATTTATCAGTCGATTGATTTTGCTTGTGTTTCAGGGCATATCGATCCTGTCAGCTATAGACGACATACAGCAGTTGCTGGACGATCACATCATCAAAGCTCAGACGATGAAAGGCTCGCCGTTCATAAAACCGTACGAAGACGAGATGAACGAATGGGAGGCGAAGCTGCTTACGATGCAAGACATTCTCGACAACTGGCTCAAAGTCAGTGTCCATATTATTGCATTATAGTGATAGTAGTGCTGAATTAATTAATTAATACTAAACGTTTTCTCAGTTTTATTTTAATTAGTTAAAGTTGTGTAGTTTTCAGTTGGCTCATTTCATATAATCATTCCATTTCTATTTAATTAGAAATTTTGCTAAATAGTCAAACACTGATATAACCCTACGATGTCGGCCTAGCGCCTCAGTATAGGTTAACTCAAGATAGGTCGATGCGTTTCATTTTCGGGAGACCTTTGAGGTCTAGTCACCTAGATCTTTCACATTTTGGACTGAAAGTTTGCACGTTTATTATATTGTAACCTTGGAAAACTTTCACACAAATGCTGGCTTTTCTACGTTTTTACTTGTGAGTTAGAAGTTCCTACACGACAGAGAGACGGACAGACGGACGGACGAGCAAGTGAAACTCGTAATTCGGCTTAGGACGGCCGCATAATTATTCATGTATGACTTTGCCAGTGCCAGGCGACGTGGCTGTATTTGGAGCCAATATTCAGCTCGGAAGATATAATGGCACAAATGCCGGAGGAGGGTCGTAAGTTCGGGATCGTGGACATGTACTGGCACGACATAATGACACAGTCGGTCAAAGACACTCACTGTCTGGTTGTGACGTCACAGCATAACATGCTGCCTCGTCTCACCGAGGCCAACGCTTTGCTGGAAGACATTCAGAAAGGACTCAACGACTACCTCGAGAAGAAACGTCTCTTCTTCCCACGGTCTGAGCCAGTTCATTATTGTTAGTTAGCCATTAAAAAGAGAGGTAATGTATATAGTTCATTAACTCTGAATAAGCTCAAATGCGCTTGGTAGGAAGGGAAATAGAAATGTTTGAACAGACTGGCGTTAGTAAGTAAGCAAAGACAGCGTGCTGGTTCTAAGATAGCGTTTTCATCTTCGTTTTATTCATGAACAAGATAATGTTCATACGAACACGGAGTCTGTTCAATGCATTTCGATAGTTTACAGTATATGTCCATATAAATATAATCAGTGAGCTGTTTAGACTGGTAGAAAAAAAATCAAACAGTTTAATTTCAAATTGTACAGCAGCAATGATCCTTTTATCTTTCTCTAAAATTTTAACTAAACAATAGACATTGTTAGTCACGAGACCATTCGATTCACTATGAATGGTCCATCGTCACCATGCATTTATCTTGCACCATTATGGAGATATGGCGCCTCAAAGATAATGGTGTCAGGCCTTTGACCTTTTGTGATCACATGACGTCATCGGTCACGTGACCATTCGACTCCCGGGGGTCGACTTCCTATCCGTGGTCCATGGTGACCATGCGTCCATCTGGCACTGTTATGGAGATATGCTGCTTCAGACTCAACTCAACTCAACTCGGGTTTAATAAAAACGATAGCCGATAGCTAAAAAATATACAAACATAAAAGTAGCAACTACACATAGCTAATAGAGCATACAAAATACGAAATAGTCCACACTCAACACTCCTTCAAGTTCGATTCACATCCACATATATATTTCTAGATACACCAAAACAAAGCACGCACTGTTATATATGTTTATATTTTTAAGTTATTGGTATTTAGCCAGGGCAAAGTGGATAAAAGACCGATATTTGTTAGTTCTCGTCCATGGTATGGGATGGACGGTATGTCGTCGGAGTCGAGAAATAGTATCTGAGTCTCGTCGTTGGGGAAGAAGGTCGTGTAAACAACTGTCAGCATTTGTAACTGTGCAAAAAAAATTTTCTCCCCAAATCACACCTTCGTACAGAAAGGGGTTCTACCCCAGCGTATGCACATGCAGAATCATATGGCATATCATATGCAGTCAGATGGATGATTCTGAGGGCCCTCTTCTTCAAAGATTCCAATTTTTGGGACAGAGCAACAGTTAGACCATGGTGCCAAGTTGCACATCCATATTCTAGGACAGGTCTGATTACCGTGAGATAGGAATACGATAGGTCATTCGAAGATGACCCAGCGCATCTCAACTGTTTAAGGTAATACAGCCGTGGAGCAACTTTCACACAAATAAGTGTTTACATGCGCTTCCCAGCTCAAGTCATTCGACAAAGTAACACCAAGCACCAATTAGTTTGAAACTAATAACACGTTCGATAACATCAGACTGTACAGTAAGACATGGTACTGACTGTTTAGCAAGGGAACCAAGGATCATTTCCTTCAAAGATAATTGGGTCACGAGTTTGACCTTTTGGGGTCACGTGCGTCATCGGTCACGTGACCATTCGACTTCCGGTGGTCGACTTCCTATCGGTGGTCCATAGTGACCATGCGTCCATCTGGCACTGTTACGGATATATGGCGCCTCAAAGATAATGTCATCGTGTTAATTCTTTGTGAACAATGTTATGGGGTGTTTACATGATCCAGCATTCATCCAGCTAGCTGGAAGTTCGATGGTAATTAGGAGGACGGGCGGGTTGTAACCACAGATTTAAATATTAATGATATTGGTGATAGGCATATTGGAAAGCCTATATAACACGTAGGCCTATCAGTTTTTGGCTTAGCCCACAGCTGATAGGCCTACGTGTTATAT
>Ga0209367_1013809_pt1 | contig 10341 bp, 4 predicted proteins | sample WorMetLIZISLAND2_FD_187412 | JGI IMG/M metagenome (GOLD analysis project Ga0209367, IMG submission 187412) | Marine gutless worms symbiont microbial communities from Max Planck institute for Marine Microbiology, Germany - Olavius geniculatus... ...
GTTGCTCGCGAATACGCTTACGGTAAATCATACGGTGAGATTGGCGATTATTAAATATAGGTCCATGGCGCGGGCTTCCAGCGGCTTTCCATAGCCTATTAGAATCAACAGAGGCTTGTTTCAAACATTCCAATTCCTCACTCCACCAAAACTTGAAAAAATTTGGTTTGTACTTTGGGACGTATGCCACGGCTGCATATGCATATATAACGAAATTATAACAAAAGCAAGTTCAAGAGCATAGAAATAGGCCAAAAAAATAAAAGCTAGAAAACACCAAAAGAAAGAACACATGACATGAGATAAGTGTACTCAACTATTACCTATATTGTCATATTTCATGTAGGCATCGTCTTCCAATCTCTCATTCCTCCCGTCTGCTGAAAACAGCCAGACAGAAACGTACATCAGCAACTACACGCGATTAGTTTATGTTAAACACGGTCTGGAGTGGAATAAGTAAACGTTAAACAAACTTATGCATTCTGAACAGTGTTTTACCCAACACTTATTCGACGGTTATCAATGGTCGATAGTGTACTCACACTGTCGTTCGTTTGGTTATGCCCTGTGGAGTTAACAATCCGTTATACCACTGCAGACAAGCCTAGTGCTACATATAGGAATTACCAGCGCAACTGTAGAATAAGTATACATTAAACACTATTTAACCACACTAGCAGTCATTATACAGGGTAGGCCCCAAAAAACTGAGCCACTATACTTTGTCTATATCTGCGCTAAATATTAACCAATTTTCCACTTATTTTTTCATTACCGGTAATAGACGCTGTAAAAATTTGCTACTCAGTGGTATGCACAGTTGCACACCACACCTGTTATGTCGCTACACTACCTTGTAAGACAAATATCCGGCTGCATACACTCACAAGCGGGAGTACGGAAGATGACCGTTGGACAGAGTGGTCCGAAACCGACTTCAGTGCGTGCCTGAGCCTTGAAGTAATACGTCGTCAGAGCGCTGAGCCCATGCAGGGTGGTAGATGTCCGGTCGCCTATCACACCCTCCACCACCCACTCCGAGTCCGGCTGAGTCGCATCCGTCGTGAAGAACAACAGATAACCTGAGGCACCGACATATCACCAACATCACCACGCGACTAGAAGTGATCAGAGATCTCACACATCCGCTGAGAACCGTGCTGCCACCTCGCGAACGCAACGGACTTAATCCGAGTCCAGCTGCTAAGATCCCACCAAAAGTTCCTGGATCAAGATTCTGGAAACCCGGGATGAAACATTACTTAATGCACTGTTTCAAGATTCGCAAAATAGTTCGGCAACATATTTTAGGTGAAATGAGAGATTTTGTTACAGCTGCGACTGCAGTTCATGTCAAAATACAAAAGTAAACAAATAAAAGACTGCATGAGTAAGTCACCATGAGTCAATATGTTGCAAATTTCTTGGACAATAAGCCAAGCAACAAGCTGTACAGCATCTTGACGTGTTGGGATGCTGTGCATTTCGATTTTTATATGAACTTGTGTCGCATTATAAGAATTTGTATAGGTTTTTGATTTGTCGTAAATTTGTAGTACAACAAACCAACAACAAACCGATGCAAGTGGAGTGTGGGCGTGTCTCACCTGTGATTTTTCCGTTGGCTTGACGCGGCTCTTCCCAGCTGACGGTTGCCCAAGACGGTCGACCTTTGACTGAACTGACGCCGAGCTCACGCGGTGCCGTGCTCGGGGCTGTGCACAGCATCATCATCAAATCATCATCATCATCATCTTTGAATGGTTTCATGTCGCCTAAATATTAAACGTCATTGCTAGGACCACGCCAGCAAAGTGTCAGATAAAAAAAGTCTGAAGCAGGAAGGTCTTGAGACAGACGCTGCATGAAGACAGAGAGCGACTGTGCAGCACACATTGCAGCCTGCATACTGCAGAAAGCAATAAAGCATGAGTGAATTCAGCATTTTACACATCACAGTAGTCAGAAACAAATAAACCATAACAACATAAATTACAACAAATAACAATAAATTTATATCCCGTACAAGCACAGTAAGTTTCTAATGCAGTGTAGCGACAAAATTAATAAAGAAAACTACAAAATACCTACCGTGCCAGTTAAATTGATTCGTTTCACGTAGAAAATTGCTACTTTCTGTCTTCGAGTTCTGCTTGCATTATTTTTCATTATTTCGTCGCCATATTGGTGACTAACTTTTGGCCACTCATTATGCTTAATACAGATAACAACAATGGCAGCGAAAAAAAATTATCACGTAGTACTCTACCGGCTTCGAGGGTTCGATTGAAGACGCTGAGGCTCCACGTGCTGCGCCGCTGACCTTTCACGACCTTGACACTGAACTCGTAATCTGTGTTGGGTCGAAGGTCAAACAGCTCGACGCTGAGCTGGGTGGCGTTGGCGAAGCGTTGTTTGCGAGCCAGCTTCGGGTTGTACCTGACGACGTAGTAGCGTGAGTCGAGGACACGTTGAGAGCGACCCAGTGTCGTGTCGGTCCACGTCAGTTTGGCGCGAGTCGCTGACTGAACCGTTGCTATGACGCCGATCGGAGGCATCATTGGCGTCGCCGGCTCAGGCGCTACGCAGCACAACAGCAATAATGTGAACATTATGGAAGAATCTATCGTACGATACCGTTGATTTCTGTAGCTCACTAGCATTTGAAAGCATTATTGAAATGACTGATTTTTCCTGGTTTCTGTAATTTCCGGAGTTTGTATGACCATATGCAATGATTATGTCGCAGATTTTATATTGCGTTTTTAGCTTTTTTAAAAGGCAACTATTAGTGGAATATAGTACTGCCTTGTTGTCCTACCATACTAGCTATATGTGCTGTTTTGTCTCTACCTCTTAGCAAATAAAAAAAACGATGACGATAATGAAACTATTAAAAACCTTGTTGTTGTCGTTGTGCCTATATGGGGGAAGTAGAGGCAGATGCACCGTAAAGACTAAAAATTCCGCCAAGTTTACACTATCTTTGAAAACATCTGTGATGTAAATGGAGTCACTAAATTAACACTAAAGTCCTGCTGCCCATTTTGGACAAAAAAGAAGTAAATGTTCAGCTGTCTCCTCCCTATTAGCATAATGAAGACAGATTGGAAACGTAATAAAGTCGATGAAAGTTTGATCCGATAAATTATAACTCACTTGTCTCTTCACGTGTGAACGTAGTCTCGTAGATTGGTTCACCTTCGCCCATTTCGTTGAAAGCCTTGAGACTAATAACATACTCCGACGAAGTGCCTGAAAACGCACATAGCTAAACTGACTTCTCCGAAAGTAAAACAAGAAACAAAATCTCATCCATAACACTTATATCAATTTGTCACTTGTCTTTGAAGATAGCAAACATAAAGTTACAAAAATGCAACTTTTAAGTTACATCCATGAGTAGGCCGACATTTTTTTTATTCTTTAACTGTCAGAAAAAAAATGATTAATTAATTAGTTCAAGGTTTTAATGTGCAATTAACCACCAATTAATTGCTCGGTAAATGGTGCAAAATTATTCGCTATCACCATTATGAACTCTTCGATACAAACATCACTACCAAAAAATATCATAAATATTCATAACCCAAACGGACAGATGGACAACGCTACAGTAAACAACGCTACAGTAACATCTGTCACGGTAGCCAACTTGACTAAATGTCGTTTAATAACAAAGCCAAATACCAATGTTGGTGTTCCGTTTTAATTCGGTTTTTGGTGCACTGTACTGGTTCATTATTTTTAGTTCACTGGCGGAACTCATGATCATTTTCCTTAGGAACAATAAACGACAACAAAAAGAAAAAAATAAGAATGGCTTACCTGACTTATGCCTTGTCGCTCTCGGTGGAACACAAACCACATTTTTAATAACAAAAAGCCCAGCTGTCGCTAGGATAGCCGACCGTACTGGTTGTCAGTGACCTTCAAGTTCATCCAAGGTCGATAATTTTTATTTCATCCAAAAAGGCGCATGCCACTTCCTACTAGTAATTGATAGTAACCTAGGCCGTATCTCTCACCGTTCCCGAGATATGGCAAGTTTTCCATTAAAAAGTACATATTTTTCCTATCCCCCGTCCATTAAACCCCAAATTTAAAAATGTTCCCCTTGCACTAGATCGCTGAAACTTTGCACGGCTAGATTTATGAACAAAGCTAATTATCCATGTAAAAAATTTTTCCCTACGACCTACCGCTTAGCCACAATACATCCGTTATAGACGACGGACGAACAGACGGACAGACAGACGACAGCCGTACCAATAGCTCGACCGTTACTTTAAGTACGGTCGGCTAAAAAAATTACTAATAAAAAAGAAAAGAATTCATAGACAGAGTGTGTACTGACGGAGAGCTCTGATGGTGTGGTGTCGCTGTGTGGCGTCGAGCACTTGTCGAAAGACGTCAGGAATGCCGACACCGTATCCAAGCACGTAACCACGCACCTTGATTCCATGGTGCGCCGGCGCAGTCCACCGGACGTGGATTGAGTTGGACTGAGGACGAACGTGCAGGGAGGTCGGCTGACCGGGCACCACCGATTCTGTGCAAACGCGCCCTTTGCGCTAATACGCTCCTTTCAACCAGAATTGCTGATGATTTACTGTTTTGCCCGACACCGCGTGTTTTATCATAATTATACCATTATTATGTCTTGGAAGCTACTGTTTGCGGCACGCAAAATTTGACATTATTAATGGGATTTGCGGCGTTCATGCCAAAGCAAAGTAGGAGAGAGTTCTTCTTTCAGGGGGCAGCACAGTGAACCGCTCCATCGCTACCAGCTAGAGTTCTAGAAAACGCTGTAAGTTCCCCTAACAGTGGCGGGGCACAGATCAGAACCCGGCCGAAAACAAACTTGGTGCATTTTAAGTGACACAGAACATTTGCCGGAATTATAAAAAGTGCATTATTTTCATGTGAGCTAAAACTAAATTTGGAAGAAGTTCCAAAAAAACATCATCGTTCTGGGTTCCTTCGTTTTCCTACTGATGATTATTAATAAACGAAATTGAAGTTAAACGGACTATACTTAAGACTGCTAGTGATTATTTCATAATTAACAACCACTAAAAGATTTTCAGACCGCGCCACCTAGTAACGACTGGTGCAACTATGACTAAAAGTAAACTAATTCTGACAAAATGCTCCTACCTTCAGCTTTCAGTGAAGCAGCCAATTTTTAAGAAATTACTCCAAATACGTTAAGCCCGGTCCCAAAATAAAACGGGCGATAAGTCGAAATTCTGACAAATGCAAAAATAGCTAAAATGTAAAGTTTATACCGTCCAGATCGCTGGCATAGGTCTGTACAGGTAGCCACTGTGTGGCCGATCCGCTGCCGTTAACTGTGAGAGCTTGGACACGAATTAGATATTCACTGCGTCGCTGCAGATCTGTGCATGAACGCGACAAAATTATTACACATTATCGATCAATCAAGAAATCAAGCAATTGGATCAAACAGCTTACAGCCTTACATAAATGATCAGTGGTTTACAAAATAAAACCTAAGATAAAACCCAAGACGGTGGCTGATCCAGAATTTTAGAATAAAAGAGCGGAAAGGTAAGGGGTATAGCTGTGCCCTTTCTCCAAAAAAAGTTTTTCTTTAAATTTTATGCAGAAATAATGCAGTTTTGGCCAAATTTTTACTCACTTATAAAATGCATCTAGCCAATTAGGGGCGGCTGCTAAAATATTGTCCTTTTCTCAACAATGCGGATCGCAACTTCCAACTTCACTCGTGTGCAAAAAAGCGAATAATTAATAGTTAACTAATACGACCGTATGTTGGCAATGTGCCGAGACAGTTTTCTAGTTTTTATCAGCCTACCGGTGATGTCGTAGACCCGTTGACTGCCGTCGGTTGTCACAGTTTCTCCTGATCTCTCGTTCTGCTTTCTATAGCGAATTTTGTAGCCAGTTATGATGCCATTCTGCGAACCATCGGGCGGCGGTTCCCAACGCACGACCACGCTCTGCAGCACAAATGATAAATAAGTAAAATAACAATCAGATAATGGTAAGACTGCTAAGTACGTGCTTTTCAGATAAAATGTCATCCCACTTCAGATGGTTGGCAAATGTTGAAGAGGGCGTGTAGCTCAGAACGTCGCCTGCCATATGGGATCACACCGCGTAATTGCCACCCAACGCAGGTGAACACGTCTCTCTTAACCCGAGTCAAGCATGCTGGCACACAATTTACCTACCCCACAGAGATGAGAAGTTGAGTTGACTTAAGTGGATGATCATATATGCTACTGAGATGGTTTAGATCAATATCATGCTATATTGTACTGATTTAACTTTTAACTTCTGAAAACAAGCCCAGGTCACAGCGGGACGGCAGTTTTATGTCTTACTGCAAATCTCTTGACCAAGTACAAATACAACCAATAATTATGCATAAATGCACTAAACTAAGCTTATATGATTACTCACTGTGGAGCTGGCGGCCTCAACAGATACATTCTGCGGCGGCTGAGACGGAACTGCAACGTACAAAAACCACATCCAACTATCCATTTATGAATACATCCTTTCCCCCATCATCGTCATCATTAATTCATCACCTTTGCATATAGCACTCTTCCAGATCATTTACTACATCGGAAATTTAAAAAAAACGCAAAAGAAAAGAAGACAGAAAAAGGAGGACAGAGGAAGAAGAAGCAAACGGGGGCAGCATTACCCCAACAGCAGTTGGTAAAAATTGGCGCCATGGCTATTTGCTTTGCCACTGCAAAAATAACTGTAGTAATTTTATGCTATGCACATCTGGTCTAAAATCATGTTTTTAGGGAATTTTGGACGACATGGCCAAAACTGCTCCATTGACTGCGAAATAATTATGCATAGAGTGAAGTTAAAGTTAAATGCTGAAGCTAAAGTATCCAGACATCGACAAATCTGGGAATTTGCCTTTAGAAAATACCCACCACCCAGATCCTAACTCCCACTCTCTTTCTGACGCATGTTTACAGCGAGTTTACTTCGCATTAGAAAACCATCGCAAGGTTACGGAGCGTCACCCGCCATATGGGATCACACAGTGTTACCTGCCACCCAACACAAGTAATCGCTTGTTGTACGCCTTACCGTCAGAGAAGGTGCGTGTGGTAAGTTCGTCTGTGGCTGGTCCGGGACCATTGACGTTGTACGCGACCACACGCACGACATACTCGTGGAACTTGAGCAAGTCGCTCAGCAGTACCTCCGTGTCATCCACGTTCATGTCTTGCTCGCCGAACACATCTGACGGACTGTAGTAATACACCTGCTCACCAAACCAACGATCAGTATTAATCTCGTTAACCGTGAGATTAATTGAAGCTCACTTTAATCGCGCGTTAACGGCAGTTTTAACACGTATCTGGTTCACGTTATAGGTAGACGTCATCAAACCACTGAAGGCCATCTCGCTGCTAGAGATCGACTTACCATTATTACGTACAGAAAATTATACGCTGCAGCAAGTGTATAGGCCTTTATGTTTCGATATTAAATCATTTTTGGATTACTATTGTTTCAAATCTTACCTATTCCATCATCATCATCATCATCATCATCATAAACAGTCTCCTACGTGAATATCAGCCCACCAGAAGTTTACGTTCATCAACAGCCGATCTTTTTTATCAACCCCTAGCTACTACTATTTCTCGTCTCGTTGCTTCTCCGTCGCTGCTCCTACTCTCTGGAACAAACTGTCTGCGAACACCAAATCAACTAGTTCTTGTGAAACATATTTAAATCTATAGACTAAAAACGAACTGTTTACAGTCGCTTACCTCGATACCTAGGACAAGTCAGCGCCAACGCAGCGCTTCTGATTCACAATTAACTCTGTGACCATGGCGCTATATCAAATTGTTTTTAGATTAGATTTAGATTAGATCATGTTCGTGTTCACAACTTATCAAAATCGCAACGTCGTGTACAACAACGTTAAAAGAAACTTCATAGCGTCTAATCTGTAATGAGTGTAACTAAATTACTTCTATAATTATGACCCAATTCATCGTAACTGTTCGCTAACTGTTAGCAAACAAATAACTTAACAAACGAAAGCAAAAACACAACCTTGCTAGCAATAATAACAATACGAACAGAGCAGACCTTGTACGTGACAATGGGACCGTTGGTTTGCTGCGGACTGTTCCACGTCACATGGATGGACGTCGCCGACTGCGTTATGACTTGCAGATTGGTCGGCGCGTCGGGCACAAGAGCTGCAAACACACACATCGATCACTGCTTAATTCGTCCGGAAGACAGTAGTACGGTATGTCGTTTTTGTTGTCACAATGGCTGTACGCTGCGCATGTGCACAGTTCAAAAATGTTACAAACATACCAAATTGCAACGCACCAGATGTGTTTCTCAAGACCGGTTAAACAAAACTTCAGAGCACTGAATTCCAATAGGCTAAGACAAAAAAGATAAGCATAATGATAATGGACTAATGTAGGCGTACGGCCTATGTACGGAACATGGCCGAAATAAGGTGCGACGAAATTAAACCCCAAGCCATGCCAGAAATAACGGGAGCCAAATGATCGGAATTTAATGTGAGATTAGCTCAAAGAAAAACTGAGCGGACCTTGAGGCAGTGTGACGAGCTCCGTACGTGCGGCGTGCTGACTGTGACCGTGAGAGTTCCAAGCAACAACTCGGAACTCGTAGTTGGTCGACGGCTTCAGCTGCTGAATCGTCTGCTCCAGCGATGTCGAGTTCACCAGTCGCTCTCTGTCACAGACAAACAACGACACAAAATTAGCGCTGTCAAGGCCAAGTCTAAAAACTTGGTTTATTTGACAACTTTTTTTGCATTTTGTATTAATTAAACGCTCGGCTGTGCGTTGTAACGAGCTTTTCAGCCTTTAGAAACCTTTCAGAAAATTTTTTCTTTAAAAAATATAAATCTGGGACTACAAATCCCCACATCAGGTAAATTTAGGGAGCAAAGTTGAAAATTTAAATTTTGCGCACCCATAATCTTTTCTGTTGTAAATTAACAGTACGTTGAAAAATTTCGACTATCTACCCATCACAGGCTGCGCGGTAGCGCCAGCCCTGTTGTAAAGGTGACCAGCCATTTCAATGGGAAACTCCAAAATTTGACCCCTCGTATTTCCCTAACCCCTTAATTTTTCCACACCAAAATTTGCACAGATGATTATGTCCAGCATATCTCCTGATGTACAAAATTTGGTTAAAATCCGTTTACGGGGGGCTTCCCCACGAATAGGTGAAATATAACGCTTGCTTGACTTTTTGTGCCTTTCCTTCCCTTTCCTTCCCTTTCCTTCCCTTCCCTTTTTTTCTTGCCGTCCTCTACAGGAAAAACGACTGAACTGATTTTAACGCACGATGGCTCATATGACGCGATTTCGCGCAAGGAAGTGCCTTTTGGGGGTTACAAAATTTAAATTCAACATTTTCACCTATTTTTCACAAAAATATGAAAAATTACAGTGGCGCCTATGGGAAAAATTAGACAATGCTTTAAACTGCCATAACTCCGGCTATGTATAAGATAAAGTCGTAATTTTTTGTTTTAGGGTATGGTATTCGGGGTCGGCCAATTTAACGGTGTCATTTATATTTACCCCTGATCGACCCCCGTTGCCATGGCAACGAAATTTGGGACAAAATGGGCGATAATTCGGCCCTCTTAAAAGAAAATTGCACACTGTTTGCACCTACCCCCCCTATTTTCGGGCTCGCGCTATCCGATGGTGTCACTTAAATTTTTCCCCTGCCAACCCCTGTTGCCATGGCAACGAATTTTGGGACAAAATTGGCTATAACTCGGCCACCGTAAAAGATAAGTGCGCGCTGTTTGCACCTACCCCCCTATTTTCCGGCCCGCGCTATCCGATGGTGTCATTTAAATTTCTCCCCTGGCAACCCCCGTTGCCATGGCAACGAATTTTGGGACAAAATTGGCCATAACTCGGCTTATGTAAGATATATCTGCAAAATTTTTGCGTCTACAGGGGGGTTTTCGGAGATAGGCCATCGAATGATGCCACGCGAATTTTTCCCCGAGCGACTCTCGTTGCCATGGCAACAAAATTTGGGACATATGGGTTATAACTCGGCTTACGTAAGAGATATATCAAAGGTCTTTGCGTCAGATGGGGTGCTTTCAAGATCCGTTTATTTTAGGATGAGCAGTGCGCAATTATTCAAAAGAAAACATATGCACCCCCGCAAAAATCATACGTTGAATATACGAAAAATTGTTATTATCTTGCAGCAAAAACATTTATACATTTTCTAACATTGCTATAATTAATTAATCAGACGTTAGATTAG
>Ga0209367_1013810_pt1 | contig 10341 bp, 8 predicted proteins | sample WorMetLIZISLAND2_FD_187412 | JGI IMG/M metagenome (GOLD analysis project Ga0209367, IMG submission 187412) | Marine gutless worms symbiont microbial communities from Max Planck institute for Marine Microbiology, Germany - Olavius geniculatus... ...
TTCATACATTAAAGCATAAATTACACAATAATTAGCGATTGTAATCGATTATTTGATTAAATTAACAAAAAATTACATACATGAAATAAATAAATAATAAAAATAAATATGAAATTTTACATTTAAAAGTAAAATATTAAAAAAAATAAATATCAAAATGAAATAAAGTAAAATAACATAATAGTTTAGAAACATAGGCCTATAATTTAAACAATTAGCAAGCAATCAATAAATTACTTTAAAAGAATTTAAAATGACAAAGATGAGATACGACAGCAGCATATTTTAATCTAAGCATGAGATATCGCGTACATTAGCCTACGTTGCTCGGTAATTAGTGGCAATAAATGCCGATTGCGGCCGGGGGCGTTTTTGATCACTCGGTCGGTCATTCCGCATATTACCCACCGTTTCGCAGCCTACTTCCGCAGATTTCATTCCGCAAATTACTTTCCGCATTTCGCATTTCCGCAAATTACCAACACCCCAATTCTAACTCTTTAACGAATAAAATATTTGATGCATGTTAGAGTTGTACTTCTTCTGTGCGCTGTAATTTGTGTTTTTACAGTCATAGTCACTCCCTACACTCGCAATACCTTCCGTACGGTTGGCCTACCATATTCTCGTGCATGGAATAAGTCTACTATGGTAACCAAAACAGCGACCATTCTGTAAGCCTAATCCCGAAACGGGATCCCGGGATTACAAATTTCTCAATTTTGGATCCTGGGATTGGGAATTCAATCCCGGCTTTGCAATCACTAATGCTCGTCCACCTAAATAAATAACAGCACATTTGATGCTATGCTTCATCCTCATTAATTTCCTGACAAACATATAGTCTTTTAAATGTGTGCAGATGCTTTGAGGTTCACTAAATGACATAATTCTATTTTCAGTTCGGCGAACTGACAGAAGCAACGCAAAATTTACTACTTTCAGTTCGGGGAAAACGGATAACACCCTTCTCCGCCGGGCCACTGTCGGTACATGACATTTGGGCGCGACCGTTTTGGCGCCACCGTTTGGGCACTCACTGTTTGGGCGTCTGGACGTTTAGGTGCTGGGATGTTTGGGCGCCTCTGTTTAGGCGCCGGACGTTTCGGCGCTGCGCTGCTTTAGTGCTGTCTCCATCTCTATCTTATCTTGACACAACATCATCAGCCATAGTAACAGTCGGTGAAAAATAACGAGGGTGGTAGGTCGGTGGGTTTTATACTCTAGTCTCATCTATACTGTACCTACGCTTAGGGCGTGACATTTAGGGACCAATCATAAGGCCTTCCGTTAACGTTTGTTTCAGCGGCTGCATGCCATTAGCTGGCATTGGTCAGTAGTTAGGCCTATGCGATGCCATGCAGAGACTTCCTGATTTAATCGTTCCCTGCTGAGTCTGTGTCTCGGTAGTCGGCCTGCTCTAATTGACGCAACTGGTCACGCTTTAAGGCAACTCCTTGTTTCCAGGGATGTGTGACATAGTTTTCATTGTGTGGACACTGTCACTAAATCTGCAAAAAAGCCTATTTTAGTGCACATTCACTGAACGAAATTCTAAATTGTCACAGTGGGGTAGCATGAGTTTCATGATAGTTGTGCTCCTGGCATCGAATGTGCCGAGGCATTTTACTCTTTTGGGAGGGCGGAGGGGACAGCCTGTAGTGTAGTGTAGAGATGAGTTTCAGGAGGAGGCCCTTAAAAATTTCAGGGACTCAAAACATGTGAAATTTGGTGCAATTTTTGACGACTTTAAACTTTGGTAGCGGATATCTCCAGACCGGCTGAATATGTTCTAAATAGGACAAGTACATGATCTACCAAGATTCCTCTAGAGTTTTTTGGTGAAAAATGTTCGGCAAACTTTGGTCCACTAACTATGGAGATCTAGTGGTGATATGATACCCACCCAAATCGACTTTTTCGGAAGACCATATTTCAGCCCGTAAAGGGTGCTGCACCCCAAATTTTTGCGTGCCCTAGAGAATGACCCAGTTTTACTAGTGCACACCCCAGCACTTTGACCGGGCTCTTCCTTACAATTTTTTTTTACAATAGGGGGTCAAAAATTGGCATTAAATTTAGCATATTCGTGTCTATAACTTTGGAGTTGGAGGGAGTGACCCCACAAAACTGTGCCACATGATGTGCCATAATGTGGGCATTATCACTGAGGTAAAACTTTTTGGGGCACTGGCCCTTAAAATTTGGGAGGGCAAAAAACGTTGAAAATTCAATGCGATTTAGGCATAGGAACCAGTTGAGATGTCGATAATCGGAAATAAACTTGATTGACAGCGATCATTGTGGGGTGCAGTCAAAAAATTGGTGAACTTTGGTCCACTAACAAAAATGTTACAGGCGCGGATGTTGATCCACCTTAAGTCAGCAGTGTGCATTTTGCGAATGCTAATGCATTTGAGTTTGGCCTCGTGACTTTGCTACCAGGGGAATTTCAACCCTGTAAATTTTCTCCCAATTGGACTTACGATGCCAGGTGGTCTCACGTTGAGGTCTGCCTCAAATTTATAGTTTGATTTGAGATTTGCCCTGCACTGTGTTTCTCATTTTGATTGAGAAACATAATTACTGAGAATATATGAGACATATGTCAAAACTTTGCAAGTGATGGCTGATGTAATACTGTCCACATTATCAAGTCTGTGTTGCTGTTATTGCAGCAAATCGATGGAGTCTTACACATCCACAGCTCGTGCTGGAGAACCTTTTCAAAACTTCTTTCGCCAGGACAGGTAACAAGTTGTTCGTTTTGCTTTATTCTGTCTGAAAGTTTTTGCATTGTCTTTTGAGTGTTGAGTCTTCCAACAACAACAACTTTGAAATGCACTGCTATAGCCATCATTGCTGCCAATTCATGAAAGGAACAAAAGAGTGTTTAGTAACAACAATAACTTAACTTGAACTGTCATTTGATTAACATGCTGTAGTATTGCAAATAAACAAATTCTTTTGGAGATAATAGTCATCAGAAGATTTTATTTGATTTGCAGATAAGTGACTTATTGAAAAATATATGTGCCTACTAAACAGTGATGTAATAAGAGAAAGACCCAGACTTTCTTTTTTCAAGACCGAGACTATTTCGTTTTTGAGACACCTCGGGCTCAAGGACTACATCAGTGCTGCTAGGTAGTAAATGCACCAGTCCAAGTCTTGATTTTTTAGGTTCAAGGAAACCTGCGCACGAGGGCATCAAATAGCGGTACCCCCGTAAAAATTGTTATTGTATCGTTGTTGGCCAGTATTTCGTGGAAACGGTTGCAGACATGCATGAGCAATTGAGCATGCTGCCTATCACAACAAGCACTAGTGACAAGCTTTTCATTCGTATCAACATCGATGACTTTGAAAGACCCTGAACTTCCAAAATAAGGCGTTTTTATTGATTTTTGCGATCTTCGGCGGCAGCGCACACTCTAAGAATGAACTGTGATGAAATGGCTGGAGATAGACTGGCATTTTGCAAACAGGAACTACTATAGGCTTTTGCATGTCTCGTGAGCATTAGCTCAGATTTCTTGTATTACTTTGAAAGTATAGATGTGACATCAGGAAGTATGTCTAGTGTAGAAGTTGTGGATCTAGTCACGTCTGGCAAACAAGCTGATACGCTGAACACTGTAACTGATTTCTTATATAAGTGCATATTTAGTTATTCATTGACAGTGCGTTGATTATTGTAGCACTCTGGAGCAGTTGCAACTTGCCAATGAAACACTTCAAACGGAGAACAAAAGACTTATGTCTGAAATGGATGAACTTCGAACACAGGTGTGGTTGATATAATGTGCGTTGTTTGTGGTTATTTAATTGGTTTTGACGGGTGTTATTTCATCTGTCATGAATAAAGTGATTGCTCTAGGCTGCAAAGCAAGGAAGTCTGAATTTTTGTTTGAGGAGAGATAATAGTCATTTGTTTTCTACTGTACTTTTATTGTTTTTGCTATTACTGCACTTATTTGTTCTTGTTGTTGTTTGTTGTTGTTATTATTAAGGATGTATTATTCGAATTTTTTCATATTTGATATTCGGTTCTTGGTATTCGAATAATCAAATATTCAAATTTGAGTACCTTTAGATAACAAGTAGTAGGCCTACCATAGAATGCTTACCATAGAACGAACGGCATTCAAAAATGCATTTTTGTATCAAACTGCGTATCTTTGTAATCAAAGTTTTTGTTATGGTCTAATAAATGATTTGTGTCATTGTATGATGTGTTATTTTCTTTTTAAGAACACAACACACATGCAGCATAATGAAATTATTGTTCGATTCCACGACTTACAAAGTATAAACAAACAATGACCACACATTGTAAACATAAAGTAAGTAACAAAAAATGAAAAAGACTATAATGCATAATGACTTACTACATTCAACATTGTGGCAAATGGCCACCAACGCACGGTTATTTCAACCTATGCAAGCATTTATCTGTTTGTAATAAGAAAAACATTTAGTCGCTGACCTACCTCATTTTGTTTGTTTAAATTTACCTGATGCCACAGCGAATGAGCAAGTGACTAAGAGTACACAGCACGTCTATGAGGCCTACAATTTTGTTGCATAAATGATAGGAAAAACTTATGTTGACCTTGGTTTAGCACTGTATATATTATTAGAGGCCAGTCCATGTTTGAGCTTTGACAGTCGGTTCCTGTGAAGGGGTTTTAGCAATTGTGACTTGGAGAGTATCAAAGGTCAGCGTGCCATGGCCTGCTGCATTTATTGGACTGGTGGTTGTAGGGTCAGCAGTCTTGACTGCTGCAGCACTGCACAATAGATAGAACATGTATGCTGTGTGCCCTGGCTGTGTGGGAGATCTCTGCATGAAGTATATAATCGAGGTGTCTGTGGGCCATCTACCTTACAGTGCAACGAAAACGCCGAGTGTGGCGTTAATTAGTCCCATGCATGTGAAGTAAACAATGCAAGGCATTTAACCTTTGACATGTAGTGGCGCATGAATTAACAAATTCAGATATCAACCAACCCGTTATTCGATTCGAAATTCGATAAATCGAACAAATTTCGAATAATCGAATATCACTTTACATCCCTAGTTATTATATTTAGTAGTACTGGTAGTGATAATATATATAATTAGTAAGATGGTAGTTATTACAAGTTTAGTTGTTTATTGAGCATTTTTTTTTTCATCTTTGTATTTGCATCCTTCTGTAGCTTTAATGATTCAAAAATTACAAAATGAATTAATAATTTTTTATGTTTGTGCAGTTAGAGCAATACAAACTCGTATCGCAGAGTTTTGAGAAGCGCGTTTTAGACTTGCAGAGGGAGGTGGAGAGCAAAGATGCGGAGATAGCTTTGCTACAGAAAGCTGAAAGCAGCTTTCAGAATTCCGCAGATCATATGGGACTTGATGGTTGGTGTCATTTCATTGCAAATTTGCAACTTTTTATGTCACCATACTGTATGACTTGCACTGCATTTTTCAAAATTTTGCTGTCATTTGTGGCCTTTTACTGATTTGATGTCATTGGTTGGTATGTAGTAGGGATGTCTATCCTGTACAAAGAACAACTTCTACGTTAACAGTTTCCACGAATTCAGCTGCGTGGTTTTGGCCAAAATTTAGCAACTGCAGAAAGTTCATGATGAAAACAAAATCTAATGTTGCAATAGTAGTAATTGACTACTATTATTATGCAGTACTTATCGCTGTTTTGGATGCAAAAAATGCTCTGTTTTTGCCTTTGTCTTCTCTGTGGTAATCTCTTCTTTTCTGTCATTCCTTAACAAAAGTCCCGTTTTCATGGCACTATTTGCGAATTACTGAATTACTTATTATTCATCTACATGTGTTTAGCTGTCTTTGGGACAAAGAAAGCCATTTTGTGTCTTATTTTGATGCCAAAGTTTGCTAGAGATTATTTGCAAGTTTTATGACAGTTTTAGTGCCAGTTGATTTGATTGTCTGCTATTATCTCCGCCAAGGTGAACGAAGTGAACATTAGAGGAAATTAAGAGATTGTTCGTTCTGTCCGTCGTTCTGTGTGTGTGTGTGTGTGTGTGTGTGTGTGTGTGTGTGTACACGATGATTCATCATCTCCACATGTCATACTCAACCGGTAGGAACGGTGGCGCCCTCTTGTGAAAACTTCTACATTTTACAGTAGTAACGTTTAAATCACTTCACTTGGCGGAGATATGCACTCTCACGAGCGCCTTCTAGTTTTGATGTGTAATTTGTAGGATCAAAAGACCGCAGCTGTGAGGTTTGTAATCATTGCTCCTTTTCTACTTTCTATTGGTGTGTTAAATGTTTATACTATCACATAATGTACTTTACTTTTGTCATGTCAGTGGTATTCATAGTAATTTTTGTTACAGTTTTAAAGGGTGTAAAATGGTTTTATTGCCATAATCTTACATTGCTTTCTCTGTTTAGCAATGCTAATAGTCAAAATATATCAGTAGTAAGAGCAGTTTCATTTATTTTGATTTTGATGAATATTTCCTGTGGAGCTTGATGATCATTGTTTTTTTTTGATAATTAACCCATGTAATTAAAGTGCTTGTGTGGAACATATAGTGTTAATTGAGGAAAACAATTCTGGAAATTACTAATGTTGCAGTACCAGTAGTTGGAGTGTTATTAATGAGACTTGAATCTGACAAATGATCATTTTTTTCAGAGAATGTGAACACTGTAGTTTGTCTACAAGAGTGTATAAAACAGTGAGTGCTTACTGATTGTGTCTCAGTGCATTTGTGAGAGCTGTTAACTGAATATTCTTAGAGTTGCTAAGCAAAAACGTGCATTTTTGCACAATTACCACTGTTAGTTTTAAATTGCAGTTTGTCATTATTTAGTGGTTACTTTTGGAAAATGTAACCATTAATTTTGTGGATCATTACCAGCTCTGTTTTGCTTTAGGAGATAATTGCTGCTAGATAGGGGCATATTTTGCATGCAGCTAGATCTGTGCTGTAATGTTTTGTCGATGGCAGGATGGGGGAGAGCCTGAACAGTTTCGTAAACTGTTCATCGGAGGTCTCAGCTACTCGACGACTGACGACTCCCTCAGTCAGTACTTCTGCCAGTTCGGAGATCTGGTTGACTGCGTCGTCATGAAAGACGCCAGCACTAAACGGTAGGCGGAAATGAACTAAGTTGTGTAAATTTATCAAATTGTACTTTTTATTCATTTTTTGTTAACACTGTCAACCAGCATTCTATTTTTAGAATGATGTGCGTTTGTCGCTAGATGTTGTCATGGCAAACAATTTGTTATAGATGTGAGGATATTGATAGTACCTCTTGTCTTGGTACGTTGACTTGTCTGGTTCTTTTCTAATGTGTAAGTAGAAGCATTGACTGTGTAGAACCTCGTTGTCAGCAGCAACCAGTTGTTTGTTGCAATGTATCACTTTAAATCAGTTTTGTGTGTATGAAAGCTGTTTTTTGGAGCATCATAGCACTTTTGGCAAGAAACATTCTGTTAATGAGTGCAAACAGTGAATGAGTGAAGTGTGCTGTAACTTTGTTCTATTTTCGTGTAGATCTCGAGGCTTTGGTTTCGTGGTGTATTCGCGTGTGTCGATGGTGGATGCTGCACAAGCCGCAAGACCGCATGTCATCGATGGCCGTGAAGTCGAGACTAAACGTGCTGTGCCAAAAGGGGTAAACGACGCTGCTGCAATGGGCTCTATATTTTCTATATTTCTTGATGTTACACTTTGACTGGTAACTAGAAAAACAGCTTTTCTTTCAAATTGATCTGATATGTTGAAGTTGTGATGCAAGACTACTTGTTAGTCATCGTTACTAATTTAGATGCATGTGTTGTGGAAACATAAATGCGGTATTTCAGGCTCAGGCTTGATCTGCTGGAAGGCCAAGCCGTAGCTAAAACTCAATAGTAGTGGATAAGTGACACAAGATGTGAGGTGCATTGACTTATGCAGTGATAGTAGTACAAATGTATTTTTGACGGATCCTAAATTTAGGAATTCCATTCAACATGCGGTATTTATTTCATTAATTATGTTTAAAGTAATTATATAATGTGTGAGATTTTTGACTCGGGGAATACTATGGTGTTGTAACTTGGCAGTTGTAAACAGTCTTCAGCTGGTCATATGTTGTCTGTGTGGGTTTTAAAAAAGTGCAATCACTGTATGTTGAGATGGCAGACCACTGGATGCGTCATGGAACCAGTCGATACGTCCTCGCGGCTCAACATCGAATGATGATGATTGTTGGTGTTTAGGAGCCACTGCATCGTGAGAATCAGGTTCGTGTTCGTAAGATTTTTGTCGGCGGGCTGAAGGAGACGACCGATGAATTGATCCTGACAGAGTACTTCTCTCAGTTTGGACATGTGGATCACGTCGACCTGATTGAGGACCGAGCCACCAAGCGCCTGCGAGGCTTTGCTTACGTCACATTCAATGACTACGACCCTGTTGACAAGGCTGTTTGTAAGTCGATGGTATTTTAAAATATTTTGCAGAGCTGTTGATGCTGTGGTAATTAGTCGATCAGTCAGTTGTCTATTATAATCAGACATCTTTGTTCGATGTGCAGTAAAAACATGGTAAGAACACAGTAAGATTTGTCGTCATCGAGTGGACTTTGTTTTAGCCTAATCTGCATAATCTGTATATGTCTATTCTTGCATAGTGTTGGAAATTGTGTTTACTGGAGTTTGGATTTTTTCTTTGGTTACAAATGTAGTTTGTGATGTATTATATTCTGACAGATTTTCAGTTGTGTTCAGTATAGTGTGGCTTCTGTTAACTTTGCTAGGTTTGTTGTTATAGTGCTGCAATGACCAGGGGCGAATGTTACATTTGTGTTACAGTGCAGAAGTACCACACAATCGACGGGCGTCGCTGTGAGGTGAAGAAAGCGCTGTCAAAGCTGGAGATGCGTAACCTCAAGGATGGGAGTGGGATGCCTCCCGGCCAGGGCATGCCATGGCCGGTGGCTGGCTGTGGCCCAGCTGGTGGAAATATGTGCAATGTTGGCCCAATGAACTATGGTGCCGGTGGCTGTAATGTCGGTGGTGGCTATGGGCCGGGGGCCAACTGCAACTTTCCTGGCAAGTGTGGCATCGGCATGAATGCTGGAAATCAGATGGGTACTGTATAATTTACATACATAAAAAAGAATTTCCATTGATAAATTGATTCAGTTGTGTTTGTGGTATAACAGTAAATTAATAGTTGTCTGATATTTTTTAGTCTGTATTGTGATTCTGGAGAGAAATAAAGTCAATAGAAGTTATGAAATGTGTGGACGTTAATAGTTTCTCTGCCATTATGGACCTGTGGTAAGTTTGCGATGTATTCTTCTTCTTCTTCTTCTTGTACCTTGGTTAACAACCGTTGGAGCTAAATACAATCTTCCTTTATGTCTCTCGATCTTGCGACAGTCTTGCCATTTCACACAGGGTCAACTCGGTCCACTCAGTGATGTTGTCTGCAGACTTGTAGTACTCGAGTCCGGACTTAAGTCCGTTTTTGCTGGACTTAAACTTGGACTTGGACTTGGACTTGGGCTCTAAGGACTCAGACTTGGACTTGGACTCGAAACCTATGGACTTGGACTTGGAGGCTCTGCCAGCAAGTCCTTTTTCAAGTCCTTTGTACCTACAAGATCGATAGCACTGTAACAGACTACTTCACTGTGGCTTTTATACCGTAATCGTTTTGCTTTGAAGTCACTAGTAACATGAATCTCATGCTGAACCACGTTACAGAAATCTGGGTTATCAGAAAATCATTGTGGAAACTCATCCAACACAGCTAATAGTTCTTTCTGTTGTTGTTCAGTTAGATGTGACAGCAACAACTGATCAGGTGATTTTGAAGGATCAACAGTACTGACATACCCAAAATCCACATTCTGTTTATACACGATTGCACGACGATGCACACTACCATGATCTGGGGTTTCACTCGGATTTTGTTTACACAGTACCTCGTCATACCCAGGGGGCCAAAGGGGTCAGACAGACATGGTGTGTTGTAAAAGGTTGGTCACTGGCAATGATAACTACACATATCTAAGAACAAAACCTAGGTGAACAACCTTGCAAACCTGCTGCAGGGAATTTGTGAGAAGCTTCAAAGTTTGCTCACTACCACGAAGTAAAAACTACAAATTTATAGCACAGTGCTGTCCAACCCGCGGCCCGCAGGCCGCATGTGGCCCACAAGTAGATTTCATGTGGCCCGCCATCGTCCCACATAAATTGTAGTTTTGGTCCGGTGATTAGTCAGATGAAATCAACTTGCAAAATTCAACAATGTTTGATGGTCTTTTGCGTTTCCAAATTTCAGAAAAAT
>Ga0209367_1013812_pt1 | contig 10340 bp, 5 predicted proteins | sample WorMetLIZISLAND2_FD_187412 | JGI IMG/M metagenome (GOLD analysis project Ga0209367, IMG submission 187412) | Marine gutless worms symbiont microbial communities from Max Planck institute for Marine Microbiology, Germany - Olavius geniculatus... ...
GCTGCCCTAGATAGGCAGCGGTGGGCAGCGATAGTAAGAATGGCGTCAGACACCAACGGGCATTGAGCCCACGGTTGTCGATGACGATGATGATGACATTGACACACAGTCAGTGTGATGCGGGCAATATCATTTTTTGTAATTTTTGCTGTTTTCGATGTGCAAGTCCTTAAATGTTACCGTTAGCAAGTGTATAAACTGATGTTTTGTACATTTAGGCCTATCTTAGTAACGGTGCGAGATAGGGCCTAGGTTACTATTAATCACTAATAGAAAGTCATACACTGGCTCTCGATTGGCGCCAAATTCAATGACCTTGAAAGCTAAAATAGGGTTTTTTTATGGACTTTTTGGCGATTTCGGGCTGCGACACAAGTCCATATCATTCACAAGGTGGAGCCACGGAACTATCGTTATGCGATCCAGATAGAGAATTTGGTATTTGTATATTAACTTAGCGTGAACACCCCAATTTTCAGCTAAACGACTAAACCGGAACTGCTATAGGCTTTCACGCGTCTCGTGAGCATTAGCTCAAATTTCTTGTACTTATTTTATTTACAGCACTTGTGTGGCAAGAAATCCACAACAAACTGAACCAAGTGGAGTTGAAGCTAAGGTAGTCTCGGCACAAACAGCTCCAGCCTGTCTCCATGGTTACATTCGGTATAATCTCTGTGATGGAAGAACGGTGCTAGACGACGATCGCATCTGATGACCACAACGGGGATGATTCACTAGTCCGAACAGCGTGAGGGTTAAGGATAGAATTAGGGTTGGGGTTACAGAAAGGGTTAGGTAAAAAGACAGATCGCATCTTTGGCTTTGACAGACTTCGGCTGCGACAGCATTTGTTTATGGCGCCCCCTGGCCACAGTGGACCAAATTCTAGCCAATTTCGGAGTAGTGCCCCTTCGGACTAGTGACCAGTCACCACAACGTCAGCTTATAGACGGATTTACGCTGTTCTATCGGGCGTCAGCCAGCGACTGAGAGCAGCATCAGCCTTGACCTTCGTCTCAGCATTGCACCGCTGCTTCTGCTGCTGCTGCTGCTGATGATGATGATGTTCCTCGTGTCTGGAAGCCGCAGACAGACTGGCGGCTAGTGTCGAACTGAGTAGGTCTGGAATGCTGGGTGTCGTCAGCCGGTGTGCCGCTGCTGCACGTACTGTGCAAGTATTGTGGCTAAACGGTACGTCATATCGGTGTGCCGCTGCCGCCGCCGCCGCTGCGTAGGTCACGGCGGCCGGTGGTGCAGAGGCGAGGAGACGGTTGAAGTCGGCTGCAGGACCAAGCCATGCCGACGAGGTCGACGTCGAGTAGCCGGGCGGCACCGGCGGCGGCTTGTCGTCGTGCGGTCGCCGGGCGCTAGGTGAGGTCTGGTGCAGTTCGGGGTAGATTAGTGACAGCGACGAGCTGATGACGTTGTCGCGGAGTCTGAACGCGCTGGAACTGGCGTCGATCTTCTCCTGACGACGCCATTTCGCGCGACGATTCTGAAACCAAACCTGAACAACGACATCACACAGTCCACACACACATTTACTCATTTATCTACTCACTTACTCAGAACGAAACTCAACTTGCAGCGTTATTATTACCGGTACCTCACTCTTTATATCCCGTTTACACGAGGAAGCATACATGAACCAAACGTATTCAAAATATACGTGCACGACGTGTGCTCTAAGTTTGCTTCATGTTTGCCTCATCGTGTAAACGGGGTATTATGTTCGTCTGCACCCGTCGTTTTTGGTAGCTTACTAACGTCGTACAAGCACTGTTTACAGTCACCCGTGGGTTTCAGTCACAATTTGCCGTAACAGTCAAACATTTCGTTTCGTTGTAAAGATCTATGCCTTTATTTGTCACAAAATCTACCAAATACGCCCAACATTTTTACTTTTTCGTGTCCAAATACTCACTTCACACCTATTTTGGCTTGTGAAGGGAGAATTTTGTTTCGGTACTCGACTTGTTCCATTTTTACCGAAAAGCAAAAACCGCCTTTGGTTCAGCATTATACTGATTTCTTTTTATTTTTTTTCCTGTAATATTGTCGAATCATAACTCACAAGTTTTCTAATGCTGTAGCTTTGTCACAGTTGTTATCTAAATGTGACTATAGAACCAGTCTGTAAACGCAAACCGGTGCCCAGACTTCGAGCGGAGACTCTGACCTGACCTGTACGCGCACTTCCGGCAGTCCAATCTTGGCTGCGAGTTCCTCGCGACTGTACACGTCCGGATAGTGCGACTTGTCAAACGCTTGTTCGAGCTGATGAAGCTGGTACGTTGTGAACGTCGTTCTGTTTCGTCGATGTTTCTTGTTCTGATTCGATTCGTCGTCGTCGATGTCGTCGCGACCGTCGACGCCTACCTCGTGCACGCCATCGCTCAAAATGGCCGCCGTTTCCCGCTCAGCGTCTTCTGTCCACCACAGAATTAAGCGAAATTGGAAATTGTTGGAAATTACTGGAAACTGAAAACAGTAACTACACCGTGTCTCTAAAAATAGGCCAAGTTTATGTTTTTGTATAGCTCCGTAAAACATAGGCCTACGCCAACTTTAATAATTTTTGGCATGCAACATCGAGAAGAAACTTGGCATAAAATGCCCACCTTACCCTAATACTGTTTCTACACTATCTTGTAAAATTTTGAAGTCGTAGTTTAGCTGTTTACAACAATGATTTAATACTGGGTAGCGCATGTTTCGGCTTAAAAATCGCTAAAATCACAAAATCGTTCAAAATCTTAACTTATTTAACTTATTTAACATTAATCGTTCTAAGATCATATATGTCGCCGAAGTGAAACGATGCATCAACAGAGGGCCGCTGTGAATCATGCGGTAATTGAACGTGCTGTTGGTGAGTGGCGTCAACGTCCACCGCTTGCGTTCGTGCTGGAGGACATTTGAGCACATGCTGTAATAAAGATGATGTGATGTAACACGAGAGTCAATAATTGAAAGTCGTGCTTGTCGCTAGTCAGTTAATCATTTCTGAGCCGACGCATTTGGTACCCAGTAGGCCCTATGAATTCATTGTTGTCAATGCCCAAACTACGACTTCTGAATTTCACCAGGTAGTGTAGCGACAGTATTAAAGTTAAATTGGCAAAACCAAATGCAAAACTATAGTCATTTACATCAAGCTTCTTCGCGATTTTGCTTGCCGAGATTATTAAAATCGGCTCTAATGTTTCACAGAGCTATTCAAAAAATAAAAGTGGCCTGATTTTTTAAGACACAATGTACAATAGGATACATAAATAATTTTATATAATGCACAGGCACAGAAAGTTTAATACGGTCTGCACTGCGTCAAGCCGTCTTGACATCATGACATGGACTTAAGATAAAGTTAAGGATTTGTTGTCTGCTTATGATGTGATGCGTGTGCACTTGTACAACTTGTCGCGAATTAGTCCACAACTAGTCGGAGCAAATGTAACGCCGCTTGTTTATGTGACAACGTATCAGTAGGTCGCGTGACGCATTTAATGCTCGCTGACGACGACATTCTAATTCTGTAGAGCGGCGCAGCGAAGTAGTGGCGGCGTCACGTGACCGATCGTCCATTTCCGGTCGACGGAAGACGTTGACGGATGGTCAGCGGACTGCGGGAGCAGACTCAGCGACGCGTGACGTCACGAGCACTAGCACTGGCCGTGGTGGTCACTGCAATGATGTCATAACACGTCATCAGGAAGTTGTATTAGTGGTATTAGTGCATCGGCAACTGGTTCATTAGCTCATTGTTGCCGGCGTGGAACAATGATAATGGCGAGATGACGGCAACGATGTTGACGTACCAAAACGACGGATATACAGTAGTCGTTGGCCCAAATTTAACTTCTCCAGCAGCAAATTGGCAGTAGTTTGAGATATTATTATAAAATTTGCAGCGTAGACAGACTATCGAGTAACTGACACACACATACTAATAAAGTGCATAATTTTATGCACGCCGAGCTGATCAAAGCATTAAACAAACGTAATGACATCTGAGACATTTACAACACGAAGCAATGTAGCATATTGTAACAACAAAATTATTAGTCGATCAATTGATGTTCATAAATGTCGGAAAATTTCTTCCAATAAATTTTGACCTGTCGGAAAATTTTCTTTTTGTCGCAATTTTTTTTCAATATAACACAATTTAGGGGCTACAATTTTTTATTAGGGTAAAATCTAGATGCAAAATCTAACTTCTGAGCACCGATAATCTTCTTTGTCGGAAAATGGCAACTTATTGCTCCCAATTTTTGCAACTCTGATGGCCTACTTTCCTGGCGTCGGCTTTAGCGCGCGCGCCTGATAAAACTCACTATGGTTTTGTTGATGGTTAAAATTATTGAATAAAATCATGAAACAAGTTAGGGGCCTATCCCAAGTCGACTATAAGTGCTACTTTCAGCTTCAATTTCTTAGAGTTTGCTAGCGCCTGTGGTGAGTGCAGGCATGCGTCATAAGTATTTATCGAGAGTATTATCTGTTCAATGCCACTAGCTGTACTCAGTGGTAGTTATCGTCAGGCACACAAAGCCATCTCATAATATTATTGTCATGTGCACGGCCAGTTGCCATTTGTTTGCAAAAAACCCTCTGTCACTATAAGTTTTATTGAACCCTCATAAATATTGGTGCAATGTTTAGTTTGTTTTTAAAGTTTAACTGAAACTGCAGAACTGTTTTGCAGTATTTCTGTGTTAGATCTCGCGGGCACTGTTACGGAATGTCACGCGATATAGATTTAAAACAAAACTTTTTCTCCGTCTTTACTTTTCCCCGGACTGCAGCTGAAAGAGCAGGAATTTTTGAGGACGATTGACGACGATCTAATGACGCGCTGGCTAATCTGCATTGATCGACCACAGACATAGCTAAGTGGCATCGACATGCTATTAAGAGGCTAATAGTACTCCTATTATACGGTACCTGGAAATGCTTTCTGAGAAGTTGCTGCATCTGGCTGCAGTTCGATAGTTTCGTGATGATATTTTCGACGGTGACCAGTCGTCGCTGCTGAGGGCGCTGCTGTAGCGCTCAGTCCGAGTATGGCGTCTATCGAGTACACAAGACATTGATGCTGGTGTGATGTCATGATGTCTGGGATATGACAGATGGAGAACACTCAACGCGGCTGCTGAGTCTAACAGGCTGACAACATTCACACTGAGCATGCGTCGCGCCGTTATTACGTCATACGCCGTCAACCAATCAGCATCCACGCCGTGCCAGCAGCGTACGTGTGCCTGCTATCCAAGATCTGATCCAAATAACCACAGCCGGAGCATCGAACTCTTAGCACGCTGTAAACAGTCTTTGAAATGTTATGACATTTTTACTTTATTGCCAGTCGTTAATAATTGTAGTTTAATGGGCCTGTTGTTGAAATCTGAAATTCGGGACAATTTTGCTCTTTCGTTACGTTAATTGTTTTACGACAGATAAACTGCACTGCACTGTGTTCCAGTAAAACATCCTCGACATTACAAGTTGCACGTTTTGGAATAGAAAATAAATATAAAAGTATTAATATAAAAAAACTAAAGTTACTTAATCCTTCTCAAGTTGTAGGGCCTAACTTTAAAACAGATTACACAGTTTAATAATATTTGGAACCAATATTTCTGACAACTTACTTACTTAGCACTTAGATCCTCCGGTCCTTGACAGGACAATGGGCAGCAAGAGTTCGCCGTCTGCTTCTGTTTATAGCCACAGCCCGGACGCTGTTCCAATCGACTCCTCGGTCTACCAGATCTTCTTTAAATGTAGACCGCCAAGTCTTCGTTGGACGACCTCGTCGTCTGCCACTACCACGAAGGGTCCATGACATGGCGTGATTGGCTGGTCGTCCAGTTGCATCCTGATGATATGGCCTGCCATCTGAAGTCGTTTCTTTGCTACAATGTCCATGTAATCTTCGTTGCCCAGTCCGGCTTAGCACCTCCATGTTAGTCACGTGGTCCTTCCATGTAATGCCCAGAATTTTCCGTAAGTTGCGCTGGTAAAAGACGTCCAGCTGCTGACATATTTTAGCTGTACTCTTCCAAGTCTCGCTGGTGTATATGGCTGTAGAGACAATGAGGGAGGTGAAGAGGTCTAGTTTAATCTTGAGGCTAAGCGTGCTGGATTGCCACACGTTGTCAAGTCGTCGGAAGACTGCTGCTGCTTTTGCCAGTTGAGTGTTGATATCTGCTTCAACATCTCCATCGCTAGATATTACACTTCCCAGGTAGGTGAATCTCTCTACATATTCTATGATTCCTTGTGCAACGGCTATTGGTGTGGTGATGAGCGCTGGGTGATTCCTACGGCCTTTGTTTTTTCCCGGCTTATATTCAGTCCAACTTGTGCACTTTGTTTCTCGAGCTTGGTAGTCATCTCTTGACATACGTTCTCTTCCTCCGCCACTATCGCTATGTCATCAGCGAAGTCCAAATCCGTTAAGCGGTTCCGCTTCTGCCATACGATGCCGTATTCCGACTTGTTCATAGTTTTTCGCATGACGAAGTCGATGACTATGATGAAGAGGAATGGTGAAAAGATGCAGCCTTGTCGAACCCTTGAGACAATCTCAAAAAACTCTGTTTACCCACTTGCAGTCTTGACACATCAGCTGAGTCCAGGAGTTGTCATGCAGTGTCTTGAAGATGTTAATGAACCGGTCAGCAATGCCGTAGTATGTTAGAATTTTTCACACAACTTACTTACCATTAAATGATCTTTTAATTTTTTTTACCTGATTGTATGTTTGCTTCTGCATCACCTGGGAAATGCAGAACAAGCAGAATATGCACTAAAATGAAAAAACGTTAAAAAAACATAGGCCCCCTATGCGATACTATCGAGTGTAACTTGAAATAAGATTATCAAATTTGAGTAATTTTTGGAAAAAAAACTGAGTTTCCAACTAAACCAGCGTGTGCATCACCTGGAAAAAGCAAAACAAGTGAAATATGCTTTAAAATAAACAAACAGATTAATAAAATTTCATATTTTCGCATCTGCGGGCTGTAACTGCCGGTTAAATATACAATGTTTAACGGTTGTGCAGCAGTGTGTCTGCTAGATAACGTTTAGAAATGCTGATGAATTCAAGAAACGACTAATGACGTCTGCATCGGTCTGGTGTAGAACGTTATCGACACTGCTGTCAACGAACAGAGAAAACGTCTTGGTGCCTGTGTTCGCTAATGGGCCGAACGTTTCAAATTCAAACATTTTACTGCAGACTGTTGCAAAACTAGAAAGAGGTCCAAACGGTGAGCCAAAGTGAAGAAAGTGTGGACAAAATACCTATGTTTGTTGTGTTAGTTTAATAAGTAATATTAACTGCTTTAGATAAAATGCAATATTTTGTTGGTTCTGCTTTTTCCGGGTAGTGTAGAAGCAGACTTTGGGTGAGGTGGGCAATTGAATAGTCGTTTGATGGTCGTTTTTATAAACATTCAACGTGCGACTGTATGTTCAGCTTTATGTTTATTTAACCATACGAGTCGTTTTGACGAAATTTGTATAGTAGGGGGCCTATGTGGTGTGAATCATGTAAAACTGTAATTACTGTAAAGTTAATGAAAAACTAGAAGGCGCTCGTTAGAGTTCATATCTCCGCCAAGCGAAGTTTACACAGACACACAGACACACACGCGCGAGGACACACACACGGACAAAAGCAATCTTATAATCTCTACCAATTCACTTCGGTCCATTGGCGGAGATAAGAATCTGCTACATTTTGAAGATCTATAGATTTTTTCTAGGTAGTTATTATTCTTAGCACACTTGTAGGCTGCAGCACTGCTGTGCCTGCTCTCGCCGCTTGCCATCAGTCTCTCTAGTCTCAACACAGAAGTGGCGGGATCGATAGCTACTGCTACCTGGCGAATGCGGCGACAACCTTGAGTTAGTCTTCTGTCGCTCCACAAGTTAATCCACGAAATGGTTGAAATGGGTTATTTTGTCAGAAGAATGGGTTAAATGGGTATATCAGCTAAGATAAAACAAAATCTTGGTGCATGTTTTGTCACATTTTGGAGGCTAAGCGCTGCAGAAGAAGTGTAAAATGAGATTTAATTTAATTTTTTTAATCGCTTATTGCAGCGCAAGCGATTCCGCGTTCCGTAGGCCCTACTGTAGGCCTGGTTAAAAATTTCTCTGTTCTCTGTAGCGTTGTCTGTCTGTCTGTCGTCTGTCTGTTACATTCACGTACCCTGCTGAAACTCTTTGGCGAATTTAGACGCCATTTGGTAGGAACACTAACTTGGCCAGATCAACGAGTGACACACTGTCTCAGACAAGCTAATAGCTTAGAGCAAATGTTGTTTGGGGGTAATAGAAATAAAATAAATACAAGTCTGTGCATATTTGCAACCGTTTTTACGATAGACAAGCCTTTTGTGACAAAATTTCGCGCAACTTCGTAAGAGGCTTCTCATCGAACTAAGGCGTCAAAGAGGGGTACTCCCTGCAAAAGTAATTATTTTACTGCTATTGACTCGTTTAGCATGAAAACGGTTGCAGATAGGCACAAACTTGCTACTCATCATAGCAAGCACTGGTGACAGGCTTTCCTGGGGTATTAACACCGATGACCTTGAACGACCTTAAACCTCCCCCAAAAGTGTTTTAGTGAATTTTTCAAGATTTTAGGCATCAGCACACATTCTCAGACTGAATTGCGCCGCTGAAGATAGACCAAGACAACTTGCATATGTAATTTGCAGCCCCAAACGCGAATTTTAGCAGTTTAAGTCCTGCCCCATTAGTTCAAGGAGGCCTGCGCATATGAGCATCAAATAGAAGTAGGCTACCCCTCTAAAAATTGGTTATTTTACAGATGTTGGCTCGTCTAGCGTGAACGCATGCTGTTGCAAATAGGCACAGACAAGTACTGGTGACAAGCTTTTTGGTGGTATTAACATCGATGACCTTTAATGAAATCCCCAAAAGATAAAGTTTTAGTGTTATTTTTGGGATTTTCAGCTGCGGCGCACACTTTGAGGGTGAATTGCGACGAAATGGATGGAGGTAATAAACCAAGACATTTTGCAAGCAGGAACTGCTAAGGCTGTTGCGCGTTCTCATGAGCTTTGCTCAAATAACTTGTTAATTCTATGACACGGACAGGCAGACATGCTACCTAACAAAGATCAGACAGAAGCGGCCGAGCCGGGGCATTAAAGACCGCGTAATGACGGGCAGAAAACGTCACACAATCGTGCGAACAAACAGAGAATCAGACAGCGTTTGATAAAAACCTCTACGACCCGATCAGTCAAAAACGGTGCAAGCTAGAATTGCCAAATTTTCACCGTCAGCTGCAGGGAAGGCTCTAGTTTCAGAAACCGTAAAGCTTTTCCATAAATTCGAAGGGGTCACCCCGAACGAGAGCGCTAAATGAGAGGGGGGTGGGCAAAATTTGCGATATTTGGCCAATAAGTCGCGGTATCTAAGTAACGGTGCGAGATATAGCCTAGGTTACTATTAATCACTAATAGGAAGTCGTACACTGGCTCTCGATTGGCGCCGAATTCAATGACCTTGAATGACCTTAAACGACACAGGTCTATATTTGTATATTAACTTAGCGTGAACACCCCAATTTTCAGCTAAACTACTGAACCGGAACTGCTATAGGCTTTCGCGCGTCTCGTGAGCATTAGCTCAAATTTCTTGTTAGACTTTATTACTCTGTTATACCCACCGTCCAATCAAACTGTCCGATGACACTGATTTTAGTTTTCCGCAAGCTATCGAATGACTAATTGTCAATATTGATTTTGTTTTTTTATCGTACGTCTGTCTGTCTTATAGGCCTGGATTATCGTTTGTCTTTAGATTATGTTCCTATATTTATGACGTCTGTATCTCATAGACTTCAGAGCAGTCACTGGCGTTTTTTTGTCTGTGTATCTACGGTTGTCATGCATGCATCATACCGTGTCCACAACTCTAAATATTGATCTGTCGACTCCGTTCTCTGGAGGAATAAAATGACAGTGACAACGATGATGAATGGATGACAAATTGCATGCGAGGCCTGGCCACGTGTGATTATATACGTGCAGTACTTAGCGTGTGTGGTTATTGATTAGTCTGATGGTCAATGGTGGGCGCTGCAGACTGGTCTGCATCAGGGCCTTCCAGCGAGGGAGGGATGGAGACAAACTGTCTCCAATTTAGGTCAGGGGGGAAAGCTTCCCCCCTAGCTTTTTCACAGTTAAAAAGCTAGTTGACTAGTTATCAAAGTAGTAATAAGTAACATCAACAGTGAACAGTTTACCAGCCACATTAACAACTTCATTTTGCAAGTGTTACTT